>JMBV01000239.1_pt1 | contig 20283 bp, 34 predicted proteins | sample 616531 | NCBI WGS metagenome assembly JMBV01 (sample SAMN02727904, study PRJNA239997) | anaerobic digester metagenome | biome: anaerobic digester; isolation source: mesophilic anaerobic digester inoculated with municipal waste water sludge... | place: Germany: Bielefeld University, CeBiTec ...
TTCCTGCTTTATCTGGTTCTTCCTGCTTTATCTGGTTTTTCCTGCTTTTAAAGGATTGAGCCCTCTCCGAAAACCTCAAAACCCAATTTTATCGGTTTGTAACTTATTGATAATCAATGTTCATCTTGTGAAATTTTCAAGAAAAAAAGACTTATCGGACGAGACTCAAGGATTCTATTATTTTTGAGGGTCTTCCTGTTTTATCAAGCTATATAGCGTCTTAATCTCTTCCGCCCAAATGGTATCATCGGGAGTTTCAAGAATTAAAGGCATGTCGTCAAATCGCGGGTCATTTACAATAAATGAGAACAGATTCATGTTCATCACCCCCCCTTTCCGAGGCTGTCGTGACGATCAACCCTTGAAGCTAGCTCTTTCTTGGAATCGTTGATATGTAAGCCTTTTAAATAATTAAATCCGACAATTTCATCAAATTTTTTTAAAAGTATCATCAAAACTCTCCTTGGTCCTTATTTCGTAGCCGGCAGCCAATGTGTGCGCCGTATCGAGGCAGACACCCACCCTGCTTTTATCTTCCACCCTGTCAATAATATGCGCAATCTGCTCAAAAGTGTGTCCCAGATTAGTCCCCCCCTGACCAGCCGTATTTTCAATCACTGCGGTTACTCCATTGGTCTTCTCAAGTGAGATATTAATTGATTCGGCTATCCTGTTAAGACATTCATCAATAGGTATCTGATTCAGATGGCTCCCGGGATGGAAGTTGAACCGGTTCAATCCCAACTGTTCACAACGTTTCATCTCATCATTAAAAGCAGAGCGGGATTTTTTTCACACCCTCCTCTTCGGGATGTCCCAAGTTAATAAGATAGCTGGCGTGCGGCAGAATATGATCAGGAGAGAATCCCAGTTCATAACAGCGCGATTTGAACAGTTCGATATTTTGCTCAGTGTACTCTGCCGCAAACCACTGGCGTTGATTTTTTTTGTAAAAAAAAGCAAATGCTTTAGCTCCTATTGCCTGTGCGTTGAGTGGTGCATTTTCCACACCTCCAGAAGCACTAACATGGGCACCAATAAATTTTTTTTCATTCAATCTTATTATATTAATAGTACGGTAAAAAAAGTTTCTAGACACCTTTTAATGAATTAATTATCATTAAAATAGTTTTTTTGCTGAAATTTAAAGGCCTTTCTTTAGGAATATCAGGTGTTTAAAAAAAATATTTACCGAAGTGTTGTTATATTATTCTGATTCTTTTCCCTTTTTTATGAATCGGTTGTAAGGTAAAAGGTATGTTCCTCCTGCCCTTGAAAGTCATTTTCCACTTGCATCGGGAATGTTGTCCCTCTCCTGCTTAGGGAATGTTATAAGAAACATAAGCCCTCCTTCAGCCCTGTTTTTAGCCACTATACTCCCTTTATGAAATAGTACGGCATTCTTCACAATAGACAACCCCAATCCTGATCCTCCTGTTATACGTGTCCTTCCTTCATTCACACGATAAAACCGTTCAAAAATACGCACCAGATGCTTCTCTTCCACTCCGGTTCCGGTATCGTAAAATTCAAAATAATAAACATCGCTGCTTTCACTGTAACAGCTGATCACAATCTCAATATTTTCTCCGGCGTATGCGACAGAGTTCTCAGTCAGATTCCGGAAGATTGAGTACAAGAGAGTACGGTTTCCGTGAATTACCACATTATCCCCCCCAACATCAACTATAAACCTGTCACTCTTTTCGCTCAGCTTATCAGCCATATCGGAGGCCAGCTCTTTCAACAAAAGGTTCATTTGAACCGGCTCCTGTTCAAAACATTCGGCAGCATCCTCTATTTTGGTCAGCATACTTATATCTCTCATCAGTTCTGAAAGACGGATAGTTTGTACATATGCCCTATCCAGGAAATTGAGAATCTTTTCGTCTTTCTCTCCCTCTTTTCATAAAGGCTCAATATGGTTTCAAGATATCCCCCCCGAATGCTTGTAACAGGGGTACGTAGCTCATGAGCAATATTGTTCGTCATCTCCTGCTTGAGCAGGCGGGTTTTTTTTCGGACTTGGTGATATCGCTGATATAAAGTTCAAAGCTGTTATCATCGAAGATAATTACCCGGGCATTAAACTGTTTGCCGCTTTTAAAAATCCGTATTGATAACACATTGCCATCTCTCGATCTATTATCGATGAAGGCCACAATATCTGTAAAATTGGGGGGGTCTGAAAACAGCTGCTCTGTTTCCAGAGTTGGCTTATCAAGGATCAGGTTAAGAAATTGCAGGAAACGTGAGTTGGCATAGATTTTTCTTTTATCCTTCGAGAAAATTGCAATCCCCTCATCGGAATATTGAAAATGCTTCAACAGCTTTTCCCGTTCAGCCACAAGCTTGCGCTTATTCTGTTGCAGGAGGTTGTAACTCTCCACAATATCGGCGCTCAACTCCCCCCCACCTCGTCATCGGCAAACAATAAAGAGGATGGTATAGGCAGGCCTTTTTTTTACTTTCAGCGAGAACTCTCTCAGTTCCTTTATAGATTTTGTAAATCGGCTCGTAAAATAGAGCATCATCAGCACGCAAACTATAAAAACAGTAGTACAATAAATGTGAAAGAGTTGCCTGTATCTGTAAAAGTACTCATTTCAACATTATAGGGAAGGGCCATCCGTATAAAAAAAGCCCTCATTGTATTTTTTTTGAATAGTAGAGATATTTGATATTATTGCTGCCAGAGAGACGGATGTGCGTGCCTTCTCCAAATCCGAGGGATTTTTTTTACTTCAGGCCTGTTCAGGTGATTCTCCATCAAGCTTGCGTCCATAAGGTTGTCATACATCACGTCACCCTGCCAGTCAATAATCGTGAACCGCAGACTGGTTGGCAAATACCTTATAAGTTCCTTCACCTTTCCGGCATCTGAAACAGTAATATTGTTTTCATTCATATATCTGTAAACAATATCAGCATTATTTTCGAGATTACGTTCCAGACATTTTGTACGTTCTTCTTTATACTGTTGTTGACCGAAAAAAAATTATCCCCCCCACAGTAAATACAGCGATAATAATTGAAAAGTAGAACAAGATCCTCTTTTTAAAAGATACTTTTCGCCTCATAAGATAAAAAAAATTATTATTCCACCTTTTAAACTTCGTTCTTAGTATCCGGATTGAGGCAGTAGCCGAATCCTGATCTGTTTACAATAATATTTCCGTATGTGCCCAGTTTTTTTCCTCAATCGTGTAATATGTACATCTACAGTACGATCAAGTACAAATTCATTATCTCCCCCCCAGACACTATCGAGAATTTCAGCACGCGTAAGTACATTGGGTAATGCCTGAGACATAAGCGAAAGTATCTCAAACTCTTTTTGGTAAGCTGCACTTCATTATCATCAATTGTTACCCTGTTAGCCCGGATATCAATGGTGAGTCCACGGTATGTCCATTTGGCCACTGCGGGCATTTTGACAGGTGAAGTACGTTTGAGAAGAGCTTTTACACGGGCAAGTACCTCCTTTACCGAAAAAGGCTTTGCAATATAATCATCGCACCCCAGGGAGAAACCTGTAAGCATGTCATTTTCGGTATTTTTGGCTGTAAGGAATATAATAGGCACAAAATTTTCGGATTTCCTAAGCATATCTGCAATCTTAAATCCCGACACTCCTCCCATCATAACATCCAGGATAATAAGATTGTGAACATCGTTAATCTTATCCAGTGCCTCTTCGCCGGAATAAGCCACGTCCACCCTATATCCCTCATTCTCCAAATTAAATTTCAGAATATCGCAGATATCTTTTTCATCGTCGACTACAAGAATTCTCTCTTCCATAATCAATTAAAACAGCAGATCAGCTATAATTGTTTTCTTTTACCATTTATATATATACTACTTCACTTTCTCTCCCTCTTCAGCAGGTTTTTTTTGCTTACATTCACGTGGCGGATATCCCTTCCCTCTATGAGATATACTGCCGATTCGGCTATATCAACTGCTTTATCTCCAATTCTCTCCAGAAAATAGGAGATGCTGTTAAGGCTCATTATATTAACCAGCGACTGTGTACTATGCACTTCGTTGTGGAAGTCTTCCGCCAGCTTCCTGTCAATTTTACGTTCCATCCTGTCTACTTTGTCGTCCATCTGTATTGTATCGTAAGCCATCTCGTTGCTCACGCCTGAAAAGGCAAAGAGAGCACTTTTCAGCATCTTGTCTGTATGGAAAAACATCTTATAGATGGGTTTCTTGTATTTGTCGAAACCGGGAAGAGAGAAATCCATCTCTTGCAGAGAGTTGGTAATATTCTCTATGAGGTCGCCCACGCGCTCCATTGAGATTGTCATATCGTGATATGACATCAACCTTCGCAGATCGGATGCCCTGGGGGGGTAAAAAGCATGATAGCATTTATCACCTTCTCTTTAATGGTTACATCAAGCGAGTTGATTATCTTCTCATTTCGCTTCAACTCTATGAGGATCTCTTCGTTATATTTGTCGTTCACCAGATCTGAAGCTAATTTCAACTGTGTAAGTACAATTTCTGAGATCAACTGAAAATCGCTATGCAGTTGTTCAAGATAGCGATCTTTGATTCCCGTTACTTTTGAGTCATTGCTATTTTCGTTTCCGCTGTTCATAGTTTCTCAATATTAATTGGACCGCCAACGGGTGATGGACGGTAATCCGGTTTATGTTACGCAAAAATAATCATTTTTCTTTCTGTATACCTATCATTTCCATTAACCAAAAACGCCTGTCAGATACTCTTCGGTGCGCCTATTTTTCGGCTTGGTAAACATCTGGGTGGTATTGCCATGTTCCACCATCTCACCAAGGTACATAAACATTGAGTTGTCTGAAATACGTGCAGCCTGCGACATATTGTGTGTAACAATGACAATGGTAAAATCATTTTTTAATTGCAACAACAGCTCCTCAATCCTGTTTGTCGAGATAGGATCGAGAGCCGATGTAGGCTCATCCATCAGCAACACCTCGGGGGTTAAGAGCAAGCGTACGTGCAATACATAAGCGCTGCTGCTGCCCTCCCGAAAGGAACGACCCCTCTTTGTCATTACATCTTTCACCTCGTTCCACAACCCCACGCTCATTAGGCTTTTGCTACAATCTCATCTTTATCTCCCCGGTTTAAACGGATACCGTTTAGTCTGTATCCGGCAAGAACATTGTCATATATACTCATTGTGGGGAAAGGGTTGGGCTGCTGAAAACCATTCCGGCCATACGGCGCACCTCCATAGGGTCTGTCTCAAGCACATTCTTTCCTTTAAGGATTATCTCTCCTGTGGTTTGATATGTGCATAGAGGTCGTGCATCCGGTTAATGGCACGCAAGAGCGTACTTTTCCCACATCCCGAAGGTCCCATAATGGCAGTAATGGTATTGGGGGGGTAAATATCGGTAGTAACCTTGTTCACAGCATACTTTCCCGGTGTGTAGGAGACCGATACCTCTTTCAATTGAAGGATCGGACCTTTTCCGTTCGTTATTTTTATACTTTCCATTTACTCGCTACAATTTTGGCTATCCAGTTTAACAGAAATATTACAATCAACAACAACAGCGATGTTGACCAGATGAGGCCGATAAGGTTCGGGTCGTTATAAAAATCCCATATCAGCAGCGGTATTGCACTGGTAGGTTCAAGCACATCCCAGTTAACCACGGAGGCACCCAGTGCCGTGAGCATAAGTGGCGCCGTTTCTCCCGTAACACGCGATATGGCGAGAAGTATTCCGGTGAAAATACCACCGAAGCCCGAGGGAAGCAATATCTTAAATACTACGTTCGTATATGATGATCCAAGGGCAAGCCCGGCTTCCTTATATGCCGCCGGAAGCATTTTAGCGTCTCTTCGGTTGAACGGACTATCATTGGCAGCATCATGATTGTAAGGGCCACACTACCAGCCAGTGCAGAGTAGCTGCTCAGCGGTTTTACCACCCAAGAATATGCAATAATACCGATAACAATGGATGGCATGCCCTGCAACAGGTCAGTAAGATAGCTTATCACTTTAGCAAAATGCCTGTCGCGATTATCAGCCAGATAAATACCAATAAACAACCCTATGGGAACAGAAATAAGAATGGCAAGTCCCACGATAAGCAACGTACCGGTTATACCATTCAATATACCACCCGGAATGGGATCATTATTCATTCTTGCCATAAGCGCGTCCATCGATGAAGGCGTTACCTCTGTAAAAAGACGCAGATTAAAATTTTCATATCCTTTTGAAACTACATCCCATATAATCAGGAAAAGCGGTACCATAGTGAGAAAAGCAAAGAAACAGACCATCCAAAAAAACCAGTTTGTTTTTTTTCCTTTACGTGCCCGGGGCAACACTATCTGATTTTGATTCATAGTTGTGACAATTTTTCATTACTATCTTGGCAATCAAATTAATGACTGCTGTAATGATAAACAATAACAGTCCGATGGCAATCAACGCACTTAATTTTAACCCATCGGCCTCTCCAAACTGATTGGCTATTACGCTGGCCATTGTATTGCCCGTATCACGCAAACCAAGCGGAATTCTGTTGGTGTTTCCTATAAGCATGGTAACAGCCATCGTTTCGCCTAGAGCCCGGCCCAGAGCAAGGATGTAGGCAGCTACAATGCCCGATGCAGCGGTTGGAAGGCTGATATGCCTTATCACTTCTATCTGTGTGGCACCCAGGCTATAAGCTCCCTCTTTAAGGTTGTCTGGCACCATCGATAAAAATTCGCTGCTCAATGATGACGCGTAGGGAATAATCATTATAGCCAGTACTATCGACGAGAGAAAAATACCAAATCCCTGCGCATTCACACCCATTTCAATAATTACCGGGCGTACGGTATAAAAGCCCCACAATCCGTAAAGGATGGAAGGAATACCCGCCAGCAGATCTACAATGGAACTAAGGGCAGAAGATATTTTCTTCCCTTTGAAATACTCCCCCCCGTTGAATAATGCCACAGACAGTGAGAAAGGAATACAGATAAACAAGGCAAAAAAAACGCCGTATAAAGTGTGCCCATAATAAACGAAAGTGCTCCGTACTCTTCGGTGGCAGAACGGGGATCCCACTCACCATTGGCAATAAACCCCCCCCATACGCCATACTCTCCGAATGCTTCCATTGATCTACCCACCAACGCATATATAATTCCTGCTGTAAGCAACAGGATAATCAATGATGCCAGGAAGAGAAAAAAAACCGAATATTTTATCCTTCATAATGATGAATAGTGGTTTATTGTTCTGCAGGAATAATTTTTGAAGTCACGTTTAGCACGTTTTTGGAATTTTGTAAGCTTTGACCATTTTGTAAGTCTTTAACGCTTTGTGGGGGGGCGCTTTGGGCGCTTTGACCGTTTTCTGGGCTTTGCGCAACACTATCAGACTTTGAATTTAATTGCTTGTAAGGCGAAATAATTTCACCCCCCGTAATTTATCTCACCTATCAGCCTCCTTGTTTTCTCCACAGCCTGCTCAGGGAGCGGAGCATAATTGATCTGCGCGGCTACCTTCTGTCCCCCGGGGGGGCTAATTATATAATTGAGTAGATCGACCAGCATCCTGGCTTCACTTTTTGTACGGTTATTATATTGCTGGTCCCTGAAGATAAGAATCCAAGTAAAAAGGCTGATAGGATATGCATTGGGATCGCCAGAATCGGTGACGGTGGCACGCATATCGACGGGAAGTTCCACATTGGCCGCAGCCGAGATGGTTTCGAGCGTTGCATCCACATAGTTTCCGGCTCTATTTTTCAGCTTGGCAACAGGCAACTCTAGCGTAAGAGCATATTCCGACCCTATATATCCAATTGCTCCTTCCGTTTTAAGAACAATACCGGCCACCCCGGGATTACCTTTGGCTGCGATACCTGCTTCCCATTTAAGCGCTTTCCCTTTTCCCATAACCGACTTCCATCCGGGACTCACAACCGACAAATATTCTGAGAAATTATAAGTTGTGCCACTGCCGTCAGACCGGTAAACAGGCGTAATATCCAAATCGGGCAACTGCACACCGGGATTTTCCCTCACCAGCTTTGGGTCGTTCCATTTTTTTTATCTTTCCCATATAGATATCAGCAATAAGGGAACCTGTCAACCGGAGGCTGTCAATGCCTTTAAGCGTATATGCCATAACCACTCCCCCCCATGCAGGTTGCCACGTGTATAACCTCACCATTCATAGAGGCTATCTCCTTGTTGTTAAGAAAGGCATCGCTCGCTCCAAAATCTACCGAACGGTCCCGCAGGCTGCGAATTCCTCCTCCGCTGCCTATTGCACCATAATTCACGGTTATTCCTTCGTGCAATCTCATATAGTCGCGAAAAACAATGTTATAGAAAGGATAGGGAAAGGTTGCTCCTGCACCCGAAATGGTACCACCGGAACTCGTCCCGCCAGAATTAGTGGAAGCGTTATTACATGAGAATAATAAAACGGACAGTGATAAAAACAGAAATAATCTTCGCATTTTATTGAACTGAATTGTCCTGTTTATAAATTTCATTACAAAATTACAATATCATTGTTACAAAACAGTTACAAAAATGTTACAGATTTGTTAAGATTATAAAGGACGAGTCCACTTTAATAAGTCGTTTTGTTAAACAATGACATTTGATTCTTAAGTGATTACGATGATAAATCTTCTAATTTGAGACTTTTTCAAGCAGACTCAAGGACGGATTATCAAAGTTCGATAACAGGGTAAACAAATCTCATATGCCAAAAGCAGTGAGAGAGAGGTAAAAGATATACTTGCGCAACAGATTGGAAATAAAACCAATTAAACGGATTGAATCTCCTGGAAAATTCGTAATTTTGTAGGTGGAAAGCAACAGCTTTTCTGTGTAGCTTAGGGAACCACATAAAAAAAACAAAGAATAATGAAAGATTATAAAGATCAGGATGCGCTGGTACTTTTTTTTCTGGCGGTCAGGATTCCACCACCTGCCTCTATTGGGCAAAGCAGCATTTCAAAAATGTTTACACACTCTGCTTCAGCTACGGCCAGCGTCATTCGCGGGAAGTGGAGAACGCACGGCGCATTGCTGCCATGGCAAATACCCCCTTTTCAGCTTCTGGATGCTTCGGTAATCTCATTTCTGGCACCTAACTCACTTACAGACCTCTCCATGCATATGGATGAGGAGAAACCTGCCGGATCATACCCCCCCAACACCTTTGTACCCGGCAGGAACCTTCTTTTTCTCACCTTCGGGGCGACTATCGCCTATGCACACGGGATACGTCATCTTATAACCGGTGTGTCTGAAGCCGACTACAGCGGTTATCCGGACTGCAGAGATACGTTTATCCGCTCAGCAAACACCACTCTCAACCTGGCCATGGACAAGCAGTTCGTGGTTCATACTCCACTCATGTGGCGTAACAAAAAAAGAGGTATGGCAGCTAGCCGATGAACTGGGGGTTTTCGATATAGTGAGGAATGAGACTCTTACCTGCTACAACGGCATTCTTGCCGAAGGGTGCGGACACTGCCCGGCTTGTCTGCTCCGCAACAAGGGGGGGCTGGAGGAGTATCTGAAGGAAAAAGCTCTTTAACAATTAACTATTAACCGAACTTTCGCAAGTGTTATTATTACAGACATACCTTTAAGCTTAAGCTGGATGTTTGAATACTTTCACAATAGACAGACAGATGCGAAAGTTGAAAAATTAACAGCAAACAAACTTTTCAGAATATGCAAAACAAAGGACTCACCCACCTGGGCAGTAAAACAGAGTACAAACAGGATTATGCACCAAAGGTGCTGGAAGCATTCGAGAACAAACATCAGGGTAACGACTACTGGGTATCGTTCGACTGCCCTGAATTCACCAGCCTATGTCCCATAACGGGCCAGCCCGACTTTGCAACAATACGGATCGACTATATCCCCGGCGTGAAGATGGTAGAGAGCAAAAGTCTTAAACTCTATCTGTTTAGCTTCCGGAATCACGGCGCCTTCCATGAGGATTGTGTAAACATAATAATGAAAGATCTGATACAGCTTATGGATCCCAAATATATTGAGGTGACCTGTATCTTCACCCCACGCGGTGGTATCAGTATCTACCCTACTCCAACTACGGACGGAAGGGGACCAAGTATGAGAAACTGGCCGAAGAGAGGCTTTTCAACCACTCATTCCCCATAAAATAAAAACGGGGACATCCTGCCGTTGGTAAAAACCGGTCTGTGGATGTCCCGTAATATACTTTTAATAGCTACTGCTATTTGGCGACAGCTGATTCTGGTTCGTAATAACGTATCCAGTCTATAAACATATCTGCGGGTAGGGCCGCGGGATCGGTCTCCTTGTTTAGCCTAATACCGATAAAGATATTAAACTCCATGTCATCAAACGGGAACTGCCCTGGAATATGGGTGAGGATACGAGGATACTTTTTTTGTACGGATATTATCCACGAAAAAAAACCAGGCTGTCGGGATATTTTTCCACTCCGTAAATATGATATTCATTGGGGTTTACACCTACCAATGCACTGGAGGGGGGATTATCAGGCATTCCTTCTGTGGTGGTGTATTCAGATGTTACCGACTGATAGACGAACTCATCAAGGCTATACCGCTCCATAACATCAATTGCAATATTCTTCGTTCCATCGGCAGGCAGTAAAGTGACAAAGGGTGTTGCTCCTTCAACGGGATTCATGCGGGCTTTTACCTCTATTCTGCTCACACTGCCCTTCTTAACACCTTCCCGGGTGATCCCCCCCGGTGAGAAACTGAATTGCTTCTGTATCTGCGTTATTAGCCACTCCGCGCAGCACAAGGTTCCCTTCCTGCATGACATAGAGAGCATCGTTGCTACTCATATACAAGCTCATATGTGTCTTTCCCCCCCTGGGCGATTTTGACCATTCGTCTTCATTCAGCTTACCGTTAAAATCATCTTCCCAGGCAAGTGCCCACCCCCCCTTTCTGAACTTCTCATCTTCATTACCTTTCTGTTCAGAGCAGGATATCAGTCCCGTCACAAATACAAGAGCCGCTACCAGGATTGTGTTTGATTTGTTCATCTTTTTTTTCTTTTTTTTAATTATACTGCTTGCAATGCTTTTTAATTGTACAGCTTGTACTGTTTTAAAATGCAATGTTTTTTTAATTTCACTGCAAAATTAGGTATAATCCTTATTTTACAATCCAACGCCTCCACAATAAGTGTTAATCATTCAAAAAGCCTGTAAATAGGAACTTTTACGTGCGTAATTTGCCCATAACGATATTTCTAGCTTACACCATTAATAAACATTCAGGCATTGCGAATGTTAGCACAATTATAACCCGTTATTACTCCTTCAACGTGTAGAACCTTGCTATTGCTATCTATTCTGCTTTTTCAACAACATATCATTCCTTTATCCCGTAGAACCGTACCCAGTCTATATACATCTCCACAGGCAAACCGTTGGGGGGGTCAACCTCTCCTACCCAATTACCGCCAAGCTGCATATCCAGCAGCAGATAGAATTCCTGATCGTTGAACGGGAACTGCCCATCTTTATCGGTCTCGATACGTGGATATGAGAATGTGCGCCTGTCGTTCACGAAGAAGACAAGGCTGTCGGCATGTTTTTCAACGGCATATAAATTATACCCTTCTGGATCTATTGGTGCTGTACCGCTGTTAACGGGATCCTTAATCTTAAGGTTGAATGTATAATTTGTGTGAACTGTCTGATAAACAAAATCTTCGTGGCTCAGTCGTTCCATAATATCTATCTCACCGCCATTGGGCCATTTTGTATTTGCCGGCAGCATCCAGAATGCAGGCCATGCCCCCCCTGTGGCACCATTAAGCCTGGCTTTTATCTCTAACCGTCCGGAGCCAAACGTTTTTTTTGCCTTTCGTGAAAACGCCACCGGTTATAAAAGGGGCTGTATCGTTGGGAAGCACATTGTTAACTATACCTCTGAGAATAAGGTTGCCACCGGCCACACTATACAGGGAATCATAATCGCTCATATAGTTATTCCAGTCGCTTTTTCCACGGGGGGGAATCTTGGACCATACTCCATAATCTATACTTTCACCGTCGAAATTTTCCTCCCATATAAGCTTCCATTCAGCTGCTTTATCCGAAGTCTGTTGTCCGGTACATGCCATTAATGCAAGACATGCGGCTGAGACCAAAAAAATAACAATAGTTCTGTTCATTTGCGTTTTATACTTGAAATTTAATACTTACTATTGAATTTAATTTTCTTTTCGATACTATTCATTCATAACGACATTCCACAAAGATATGTAAAAGCAGAAGAATAGTAAACTTTTTTTTATTACCTTTGCCTCCTACAATCAAAGAAAAAGATTTATAAGGTTTCAATCAACGCGATCGCTATGCCCGAGATTTCCCGGCGCGGCATTCAGATGCCCGCTTCACCCATACGCAAACTTGCTCCACTGTCAGATGCAGCTAAAGCCAGGGGGGGAGTAAAAGTATATCACCTCAACATCGGCCAGCCCGATCTTCCCTCTCCCGTTTCGGCACTTGATGCAATCAGGGAGATAGATCGCACCACACTGGAATATAGTCCCAGCGACGGTTACAGGTTTTACAGAGAGAATCTGGTTACCTATTATAAAAAGTTCGATATCGATCTCTTGCCCGAAGAGATAATTGTCACGGCAGGAGGCTCTGAGGCGGTACTGTACGCATTTATGGCCTGTCTGAATCCTGGTGACGAGATCATCGTCCCCCCGAACCGGCCTATGCCAACTATATGGCTTTTGCCATCTCTGCCGGTGCAGTTATCCGCACAATTCCCTCTACTATGGAAACTGGGTTTGCCCTTCCTCCCATACCTGAGTTCGAGAAGCTGATAAACGAACGTACCAAGGGAATACTTATTTGCAATCCCAACAATCCAACCGGTTACGTATACACAACGCACGAGATGATGCAGATAAGGGACCTGGTGAAGAAATACAACCTCTATCTCTTTTCGGATGAGGTGTACAGGGAGTTCATATATAATGACACACCTTACATATCGGCATGCCATCTTGAGGGACTGGAAGAGAATGTGGTGCTGATAGATTCAGTATCGAAGAGATACAGCGAGTGTGGCATTCGTATAGGAGCACTTATAACAAAAACCGCAAGGTGCACGACACCGTGATGAAGTTCTGCCAGGCACGGCTGAGCCCTCCGCTTATAGGCAGATAGCAGCTAACGCGTCTCTCAAGGAGAATGGATTGTATATGCAAAAGAACTTCGATGAGTACAAGAGTCGCCGCGACTTCCTTATCGAACGGCTTAACAACATTCCCGGAGTCTACTCGCCCATGCCGCAGGGTGCTTTTTACACTTTGGCAAAGCTACCAATTGACGATGCCGACGCCTTCTGTGCATGGTGCCTGTCCGATTTCCAGTATGAAGGACAGACTGTATTCATGGCGCCCGCAACTGGATTTTATGTGACTCCCGGACTGGGTAAAAACGAAGTACGTATTGCCTATGTCCTGAACAAGGAAGATTTAGAAAAAGCCCTTACTGTACTGGAAAAGCACTGGAGGCATACCAAAATACCCGATAATATTTATGAATGCGGAGCTGTTCATAGCGAGACGGATATACAAAGGAGACAAGAAGAACGACAAGCGTGTCTCGTCACCTGCCATAAAGATAGCCATTGCGGGCATAGCGCTGGGACTGGCAGTGATGATTGTATCGGTCTGCATTATAGTAGGCTTCAAAAAAGAGGTTCGCGCCAAGGTGATAGGCTTCGGTTCTCACATTCAGATCACAGCTTTCGACAACAACTCCTCATATGAGCATGTGCCTATAGCTTTCTCCGATACGCTTGCGGCTACACTGGCTGCCAATCCCGATATCCGCCACATTCAAGAGTTTATCACCAAGCCGGCCATTATCAAAACCGATAAAGACTTCATGGGGGTGGTGCTGAAAGGGGGGGTTTCCGAAAACTATGACTGGAGCTTTTTCACAAAAACCTGCTGGAAGGCGACATCATTAATAAAAACGACACCGCCGCCGGCAACCAGGCTATCATATCAAAAGATATTGCAGACAAGCTGCAATTAAATATGGGGGGGACAACTTCACCTGTTATTTTGTCCAGGAACCTGTCCGGGCACGCAGGTTTAACATTATCGGCATCTATCAGACCAATTTCGAGGATTATGACAAGCTTTATGTCATCACAGAAAAGAATATACTCTCAACTATTAATGGATGGGACAATGATATGGTGAGCGGTATTGAACTGTTGGTGAAAGACTACAACAACCTGGACAAGACCTCCAGGGATCTTTTTTTTCGACATGGCCTCATACAAAGACCGTCTAGGCAACAATCTCTACACACGATCAATTAAGGATATCAATCCCATGATTTTCAACTGGCTTAACCTACTGGATATGAATGTGTGGGTCATAGTAATACTCATGTTGGTGGTCTCCGGGTTTACAATGATCTCCGGCCTGCTTATTATCATTCTGGAACGGGCCAACATGATAGGCATGCTGAAATCGATGGGTGCAAGAGATTTCAGTATTCGCAAAGTATTTCTCTACCTCTCGGCCTTCTTGATAGGACAGGGCATGTTGTGGGGGGGAAACCTGTTTGCTCTTCTCTTCTGCTTAGTTCAGGACCGGTTTCAGCTGCTGCGGCTCGACCCCCCCTCTACCTACTATCTATCGGCGGTGCCGATAGATATAAACCCGTTATATATTATCCTTCTAAATATTGGTACCCTGATAGCTTCCCTGCTGATGATGACAGGCCCCCCCTCCTATCTGGTGGCCAGGATTACTCCCGCAAAATCCATCCGGTTTGAGTAAATAAAATCTTTCCACCACGCGCGGATATCAGAGGGAAGAAGTAATCTGGCCGGATTTATCGGGGGGGACGATTTAAATTTGTATCTTTACAACAATAAAAATTACATATGCATGCGTTCTCTTATTTATATGAGACATAGGATGCATTATTAATCATGATGATAAAATACAGATCAGGAATGAGAATACTTCATACATCGGACTGGCATCTGGGGGGGAAGAGGCTTGAAGATTTTCCACGCCTCGAAGAGCAGCAGGCGGTGATGCATGAGATCTGCGAAATAGCGGAACGGGAAAAGGTTGATGTTGTGGTGGTGTCGGGCGACCTGTTCGACACCTTCAATCCTTCCACCGAGGCGATAGAGCTGTTCTACAAAACCCTGAAGCGGCTGACAGCAGGCGGGCACCGCCCAGTGATTGCCATCGCAGGTAACCACGACTCTCCCGACCGTATTGAAGCCCCCGACCCATTGGCCCGCGAGTGCGGCATTATCTTTGCTGGCTATCCCCATTCGGAGGCTACCCCCGTTCGCACTCGACAGCGGCCTTACGTTGCTGCAAAGCGAGCAGGGTTTTCTAGAGTTGCAACTCCCCGAAACAAATATTCCCCTGAGAGTTTGCATACCCCTTACGCTAACGAGTATAGGTTGAAACCTTTCTCGGACACGAGGATAGCGACGAGGAGCTACGCACCCTCCTTCAGGAGAGATGGGAAAGCCTTGCCCAGCGCTACTGCGATACAAGAGGGGTAAACATACTTGTTTCGCATCTCTTTATGGTGAAGAGAGGCGATGAGCTGCCGGAAGAGCCGGAAGATGAAAAGCCAATACTGCATGTGGGTGGTGCCCAGGCAGTCTATACCGAAAATATTCCTCGGCAGATACAATACACAGCACTGGGGCACCTGCACCGCATGCATCAAGTGTCATCATCACCTTCGCCCGTATTTTACAGTGGTAGCCCCCCCCTCTCCTACAGCTTTGCCGAGGCAAATCAAAAGAAATACGTACTACTGACCGATGTTATGCCGGGTAATCCCGCCGTCATCCGCGAGGTGGAGCTCACCCGCGTGAAACCATTGCTACGTAAACGAGCCATGGGAGTGGAGGCGGCACTACAGTGCTGGCAGAGAATCCTAACGCACTAGTAGAGCTTACGCTGGCCACCGACACCTTTCTGACCGCTGTGGACAGAAAAACCTGCATGCCGCTCATCCGGGTATCGTTGCTATTATCCCGGAGGTTGCAAACGCTGAAAACCTGTTCACCACCCATCATAAGCAGATCGACCTGAGCCGGAGTGTGGAAGCGCTGTTTCGCGACTACTTCTTCCATGAGAAAGGGCAGGAGCCCAATGAGGAGATCATGCAGTTATTCACCGAAATAATGGCAGAAGAAAAACAATGATACCCATACAACTAACCATAGAGGGCCTCTACTCCTACCGTGAGAAGCAGACCATCGATTTCGGAAAGCTGACTTCCTCGAGCCTTTTCGGCATCTTTGGGACAGTAGGTAGCGGCAAATCCTCCATCCTCGAAGCCATCACCTTTGCACTCTACGGACGTACCGACCGGCTCAACCTGTCGGGCGATAACCGCTACTACAACATGATGAACCTAAGGTCGGATACTCTGCTCATAGATTTCATTTTCGAGAACGGCAGCGATCAGTGCGCTTACCGGGCAACAGTTAGAAGCAAGCGCAACAGCAAGCGCTTCGAGGATGTGAAAACGCCCGAGCATACCGCCTATAAAAGATCGGCGGCCGGTGGGTACCGATTGGAGTCAACACTCTCGAAGAGGTTATCGGGTTGAGTTACGATAACTTCAAGCGCACCATCATCATTCCGCAAGGACAGTTTCAAGAGTTCCTGCAACTGGGCAACAGAGACCGCACACAGATGATGAAAGAGCTTTTTAACCTTCATAAGTTCGAGTTCTACTACCAGGTAGTTTCATTAGAAAGTAAAAACAACGACAGGAAGAAGTATGTTGAAGGTCAGCTTCAGCAACTGGAGTATGCCTGTCCCGAACAAGCAGTTAGGTACGAGTCGGAATTAAACGACCTGTCGGAAGCGATAGAAGAGCTTGATCGTAAACTGGGCGAAAGCATAAAGAATGAAGAGTCACTCCGAAATTTGCAGGAGTTGACCCAGAAAAGGGAGAAGCAGAGATGGAGCACAAGCGCCTGTCGGATCAGGAACCCCCCCTGTTTGTGGAGCTCGAAAAAGAATCAACAGTTATGAACAGTGTGTTATACAGTTCAAATATTTGCTAGATTCACTTCGTGATTACCGGAAGAAAAAGAGGATAGGAAAAAAACAGATTAATGCTGACACTCAAAAGTTTAACGGAATAACCTCCGGTATTGATCTGCTGGAAAAACAGATTGGAAAGCTCCAGCCTGCCTACGAAAAGAGGGAACAGCTGAAAAAAAAGACAGAAGATTTAGTGCGCCTTCTACAGATGAAAGAGCTTGAGAAGAGCGTTGCGAATGAGGAATCCCGTTTAGAAAAAGGAACAAATATATTCGATGAGACAACCCGTAATGTTGAAAATCTGAGAACAGCAAACAGCAGTTGGAGGTGGTCATTAAGGAAGGGCGAAACGCCCTTCCCGACCTTGCCCTCCTATCGGAAATAAGAGCATGGTATAACGAAAGAAACAGCCTCGGCAAACAAATGTCCGTAATTGATAAAGAGATTGAAAAATACGAAGAACAGGAAAAAGAGATCCGGGAGTCCAGAGCAAAGCTGCTGGCAGACCCACTGTTTGAACTGCTCCCGTCTGATGCCGGTTATACCGAATGCAGCTACCACCTTAAGGAGGCGACAGAGAAAGTTAAAGGGAAGCAGTACCTCCTGGGAGAACAGGAATCACATCTGCGGGTAAAGGAGCAGCTGAAGAGTTATGCCGAAGCCCTGAAGGAGGGATCCCCCTGCCCTATTTGCGGATCGCTCCATCACCCCCGGAAAGTACAAGAGCGGGGGGATATAGACGAACAGTTCAAACAGATCACGGTAGAAAAACAACTGCTGGAGCAACAACTCAACCGGATTGCCTCGTTTGGCAAGCAGTTTGATCTGCTGGAAAGCAGGTATAAGCAGTCCAAGAGAGATCAGGAGGAGTGGCAAGGTAAAAGAGAGATCCTGCAGCAAACCGTTACCAACCATAACAGGCAGTTTGTGTGGGAGAAATACAAAGAAGAAGAAACGCTGGATACCGCTTTCAAGCGGGCAAAGCAACTTCGGGAGGAGCTCTCAAAGCATGAAGCAGCTCTGGCAGAGAAGGCCGCACAACTGGAAAAGAGGAGAGCAACAGGGATCGTTTCAGGGAAGAACTTGAAAAGATAAGAACCTCTCTCACCATTCACCGCACAGAGCTAACCACCATCGGGCAGCAGTTAACACAGATCCGCCCCGGCGATTGGCGTGAAAGCTCTTCGGGAAGCATAGAGCGGGAGAAAGATGAATTACTGAAGGAGTACGTTCGGATAGAAAAAGAGTACACCGAAAGTAGCCTCCTTCTACAGGAACAGAAGCAGCGGAAAGAGGCACTGAGAGGGAGTATGGAGATCAATCTCAAGGAGCTGGCACAGGAGCAGTCGGTACTCACCAAGCTGCAGCACCAGCTGGATGAACAGCTTGAAAAATCGACTTTCGGATCCCTCGATGAAGTAGTTCAGATTCTGTCGGAACAGATAGATACTGAAGCTGAGAAGTTAAGGCTCAGCAACTTCAAAGATCATCTCCTGCGAAGCAATTCAGCGTTAGTACAACTTTTGAAAGATATTGGCGACAGGGAGTATAATCCAGATAGCCACCAAGCCATTCTGGCAGAGATCGTTACTCAACGGGATCAGATCAGGGAAAAAACCCAACTGAAAGGAGAAACCGCCCAGCAGCTCAAAAAGCTTCTGCAAGATTTAGAAAGTCAGGTGTTGCTCCGTGAAGAGTTAAACAAGCTCGAAGCAAGGGCTGAGAACGTTAAAACCATGAAGTCGCTTTTCAAGGCAAGCGGATTTGTTAACTACATCTCGTCTGTCTATCTGCAGAATCTCTGTAACGCAGCCAACGACCGTTTCTTTCGGCTCACCCGCCAGAGGCTGAGTCTTGAGATCACCCCCCCGACAACAATTTCCAGGTGCGCGACTTCATGAACGGCGGTAAGGTAAGGAATGTAAAGACTCTTTCCGGCGGCCAAACATTCCAGGCCTCCTTGTCGCTTGCGCTGGCATTGGCCGACAATATCCAGGAGATTACCCGGTCAAGCCAGAATTTTTTTCTTTTTGGATGAAGGCTTTGGCTCATTAGACAAAGAGTCACTCGACATTGTGTTCGACACACTTAAGTCGCTACGAAGTGAGAACCGCATCGTAGGTGTTATCTCACACGTGGAAGAGATGCAACAGGAGATAGATGTACACCTTTACATTGAGAATCACCCAGATAAGGGCAGCGTCATTCATTCCAGCTGGGATCATGCATAGACGTAATAGCAAGTTTTAGGTGACTCATTTTTTTTATTCGCGAGTCAATATATTTTTGAAATTCTGGTGAGTCCATGATCTCAATATCATCAATCAGTCCGATCACAAAACGTCCTACTCCTTCGAAGGAGCACACCTCCGTATCCAGCAGCCACTCATTGTCAGACACTTTTTGAAGCACTTTCGATGCAAGCGGAAACTCTTCCATGAGCAGGTTCGCCGACCGCAGTCCCAGTTTCAGTATCACCCGCATCTTTTCGCTGCTGTGCATCCTGAAAACGTCCATATAGCCGCTCTTATGCTGCAGCTCATGCCCCCCCACGGCTCTGGTGATATCTCAACGCTCCCTATCCTGGATAACCTGAACAGTTTGTTTTCATTGTCCTCCAGGCAGTAGCACCACACCTGCTCATAGTTGGTAGTAAACGAGAACGGTTCAACTACCCTGTCGCGAATATCACTCCCATGCGAAGAAGAGTATTTCTTCAGTACCACGCACTGATGGTTCTCTATAGCCTGTACCAATCGTTTTACATTGCGGCTGTTTTTACCATCCACAATGGTTTCTGCAAGGATCTTATAATCATACACGGTATAGAGTTTCTTCTTCAGGTTCTGCTTAAGCAGGTTATTATCATCGATGCTCTCGATGGCCGATTTCAGGATATAAGCCTCCTCTTCTGTGAAATGGATTAGTTCGCTGATATCCCTGAAGTATTGTGATGAGCTATCCAGTTTAATGTAGTTGTTCACTTTCTTCACTACAAATCCCGCCTGCCGGAATGTATCTATATAGCGATATACAGATCGAATAGAAACAGATAACCTATCGGCAATCTCTTCAACAGTTAATGAATTGTTGGCGGTAAGCATTTTCATCAGTCTTAGAATACGCTCGATTTTAGGCTGATCCATGGTTCAATTTTTTTAGGAAATTATTCAATATT
>JMBV01000240.1_pt1 | contig 20224 bp, 24 predicted proteins | sample 616531 | NCBI WGS metagenome assembly JMBV01 (sample SAMN02727904, study PRJNA239997) | anaerobic digester metagenome | biome: anaerobic digester; isolation source: mesophilic anaerobic digester inoculated with municipal waste water sludge... | place: Germany: Bielefeld University, CeBiTec ...
AACATCATTATATCCGCCTCGTGAGGCTGTGGATTGAGATCATCGATAAGAAAGACCGCTAGATTAACCTCCTTGCGGACAACCATGGCCGCAATTTCGGCATCACCTCCCATTGGCCCCGAGTTCATGATAGTTATATCGGGATAAACGCCGTTGTTATGGAGTGCTTCACGCACCAGCTTACCTGTCGTGCCTGTGCAAACAAGATGATGCTCCGACAGAAAGTCGGAATTGTAAATTACCCAGTCAACCATGTCTGCTTTGCGGTGATCGTGCGCAACAAGAGCTATCGTAAGTTTTTTTTATTCATCTGGTTTGTTTTTAAAATTTGTTTTTATGATTTCTCATTTTAATATTATTTTTATTTATTAATGTTTCGATGAATCCTCATTTATAACACTGGCAGTCAATAAGTTATGTCGAATCCTCAAAGGGGGTATACTCTATTGATATTTAGTGAATTATAAGAATTATTTTAAAAAAAATTACCGAAATATTGATTCATGGAACCCTTTCGAAAAGCCTATTCCATTGCATTCGAATTACCATACACGTAGATATTCAGTGTATTACGAATGATTGTTTTAGATGTTCAGGGTTTTCGTGGCAGGCTCATTCATTAAATTCCCAGCTCCTCTCTGATTGCATTTATTTTTTTCGCTGGCAGCGTACTCTGCCTGTTTAATATCTTCACGCGACTTAACTTTTCCCTTCACTTCTATGTAGAACTTTATCTTGGGTTCTGTTCCTGAAGGGCGGATAGAGAGTTTTGTGCCCTCTTCGGTGAAATATTGTATAACGTTTGAGGTGGTAGGCATCTCAAGGGCAACATTTTCGTTTCTGACAAAATCCACTGCTTCCAGCTTCGCGAAATCTTTAATCAGTACAACGGGTGAACCACCCAATGACTTCAGAGGATTGGTACGGAAGTTTTTCATCATATTTTCAATCTCGTCCGCACCTGCTTTTCCTTTGCGCACAAGAGAGATACCTGTCTCCTTTGAGTAACCATACTCTACATAGATATCCTGGAGCAGCTGGTACATGGTTTTCCCATTATCTTTAGCCCAGGCTGCTATCTCTGCAAAAGAGCACATGCCGATACAGAATCCTTGTCGCGCACGAAGTCGCCTGCCAGAAAGCCATAGCTCTCCTCACCGCCGCGATATAGTTTTTTTACTCCCTCATTTTTTTTCGGATAACATCTGCTATCCATTTGAAACCGGTGTAACAATCATACATATCAACACCTTTTTTTAACAGCGATATTCTTCAGCAACTCTGAGGAAACAATGGTCTTTACCACATACTCTTTTCCTGTGAGCAAGCCCAGCTCTCCGCGTTTATTCATAAGGTAATAAAGGCATAGTAGCATTGTCTGGTTACCGTTAACCAGTATGAAATTGCCCTCATCATCGCGAATAGCTGTCCCAAAACGGTCACCATCGGGATCGGTCCCCCCCATAACCAGTTCTGCACCTGTCTCCTCTGCCTTTTAATAGCCATATCCAATGCAGCGGGTTCTTCGGGATTGGGAGATATCACTGTGGGGGGGAAATTACCGCTGATCACATCCTGTTCGGGTACATGAATGATATTGGTAAAGCCTATGGCTTTTAGTGCATCGGGTACCAGGGTGATGCCTGTGCCGTGGATTGGTGTATAAACAATTTTAATGTCATTGTGCCGCTTAATTGACTCAGGTGAGAGTACAAGCCTTTTGACCTCCTCAATGAACGCTTTGTCCATATCTTTTCCAATGATCTCTATCAGTTTTTTTGTTTCCCTTGAAGAGGATATCGTCAACACATTTAATGCGGTTAACCTCAGCAATGATATTTTGTCGTGAGGCCCCAACACCTGTGCACCATCATTCCAGTATGCCTTGTACCCGTTATACTCTTTCGGGTTATGCGAGGCGGTGATCATTATTCCGCTCTGGCAGCCAAGCTTTCTGATGGCGTAAGATACTTCGGGGGGGGTTGGACGCAGATCTTCAAAAAGAAACACCTTAATACCATTTGCACTGAAGATGTCGGCCGAGATTTCAGCAAATTTTCTGCTGTTGTTGCGACAATCATGTCCTATCACCACCTTTATCTCATCCAGCTCTGAAAACTCTTTCTTCAGGTAGTTGGAGAGGCCCTGTGTTGCCGAGCCAACCGTGTAAATATTCATCCGGTTGCTTCCGGCACCCATGATGCCTCGCAATCCGCCCGTCCCGAACTCAAGATCTTTGTAGAATGCATCAATAAGTTTCGACTTATCTTCGCTGTCGAGCATCTTCTGGACCTCTTCCTTCGTTTCAGAATCGTAGTTTCCTTTGAGCCATAATATGGCTTTGTTTGTGACTTGTGCTAATAATGTTTCTTCTTCCATATTCAAGCAATGAATTTATCTATTTTTCAATTGTGTTTACTTTATATTTATCGCCGGTCTGTTCTACTATCTTTCTGTAGTATTCATCTGGATAACCCGGCCGTATTGGAGATGCAGGTTGTCCATAGGCATTGCGTTTAAACTGGCCGTCCTCCTCTCTTTTAATAACACCGTCAACATATTTAACCATAAGGTATTCACCCAGTTTTTTTTCCATTCCGCTACACCCTCTTTAACCAGATTGTTTGTATACTGAGTAAGGTAGTGAACTGCTTCAGAGGGCGACTGCTTGTGGAGTTCGGCAGCATGTTTTTCTACCCCCCCGGGCTGAGATTCTCTATATTGATCTTCTAACTTAGTTTGTACCTTTTTCATGTCGGCACTCATATCTCTATACCGTGTATAAACCATGTTGGAGACCCAGTTATGCACCCAGAATGCTGATGTCCACGAGAAGCTCAGCAGATCACCATTACCCTCAGCCATTTCGTGAGGTATCTCGTTATGTCCACAATAGAACGGGTAATATACTGTCTGGGCAGCGTTGTCAATACCGAACCAGAGAATACCTCCAATTTCATTGGGCAACCATGAACGCATCTGCGCTACAAAAGAGAATGCCGTCTGCTGTGTAGATATGGGACGTTCATTGCAGTATTGAACGGAGTCAACCTCAAATGTGAGAGGCGACCAGCGGTAAGGAGAGTTGAAAGGCCCTGCACCCGCATCAAAGCGCCAGTCCAGTTCGGTGCCTTCATAATGGTCGCGCATCATTTCCTGAATATCATGAACGCTCAGTTTCCTGTCAGGTTTGATATAAAGCGGCATTGGGTCGGTTGTCTTTCCCTGCGCATAAGGCAGATACCTGCCCATTTCCCTGTTCACCCGATTGAAGAACGACCATACACGGGCTTCACAAAAACGGAGTGCACCGAAGTCCAATGGGGGGGCATAGGCCTTGGCAAAGCTGAAATCGGCATCATCACCGTTGAAATAACCTTTCTCCCGGGCAAAAGAGATGACATCGGGTGAGTAAAGGCAGTTCTCCGGATCATTCAACGGAAACTGCTGTATGCGAGCCTGGTTAGCGTGTGCTGACACGCAGTCGTCGGGAATACGCACGGCCACCCATACAGCACCTTTATTTCCGGTGCCCTTCCCAATCATCTCCATTATCCATGCTTCATCAGGATCGGCAATAGAGAACGATTCGCCGGAACTGTAATAACCGTGTTCTTTTACCAGGCCGGTTATTATTCTAATGGCTTCACGCGCATTTTTGGCACGTTGGAGTGTAATATAAATAAGGCTTCCGTAATCCATAATACCGGTGGAATCGGATAATTCTCCGCGCCCACCAAAGGTGGTTTCTCCAATGGCAAGCTGATATTCGTTCATATTCCCTGTCACATTATATGTTTGAAGCACTTGTGGTATTTCACCCAGATATTTTCCGGTATCCCATTCATGCACCTTGAGCATTTCTCCGGGCCGGTATTGTCTTGCAGGCCAATGGTACAATTCTCCATACAGGGAGTATGAATCGGCAGCATACGAGATAAGCACCGAACCGTCGGCAGATGCTTTTTTTCCCAACGAGTAGGTTAGTGCACGGAAGTGATAAAAAGGTGGTAAATATTACCGCGAGCGTAGTCAGAAAGAATCGTATCATATATATTTAAAGATTATCACAAAATTTTCTACAACAGTGTAAAGATAATTTATTTTGTTCAATCTGTCCAAATAGTAGCCTGGATATTTATTTTATTTCGCATAAATGGTTCGCATATTTGAAAAAAACAGGTTATATTTGTGAAGATAATAAACCTCACTGTGTGGACTATATGAAAGTTAAAATAACAGAATTCGGATCAAAAAGAATACTTGGCATTACATCTTATCAGATAATTTTCCTTCTGATACTGATTGTGATGCTTTTTTTTCTTTAGTGACAGCAGCATAACCAAAAGGATAAAATATGAAACGCAGATCAAAGATCTTGAATCCCAGATTGATTTTTACCGGCAGCAGGCAGATGCTGATAAAGAAAAGTTGAATGAACTCAAATCAAATAGAGATGATCTGGAAAAATTCGCACGAGAAAATTATCTCATGAAAAAGGAAAACGAAGAAATTTTCATTATTGAGTAAATATAATATCTGTGAGATGAAAGATATATTATTTCGAATTGCCGCTTCAGGCATATTATTTTCAGCGCTCCTTTATCTGTTTGCTCCGTTTGTAGCACCATGGATAATGGCTCTGTCAGTGTTAATCTTTTCTGCACTGACTGTTACAAAACCCTATCCCGGGAAAAGTATCCGGGGGGGTAAAAGGCTGTTTAATTTCCAGATTTTTTTCATGTGCACTGATGATAGTTGCCACATACCTTATGTTCAGGCAGCGTAACGAATGGGCATTGTCAATGATAGCAGGCGCAGTTTTTCTCCTTTATGCCGCAATTACAATACCCAGAGAACTGGAAAAGGAAAATATCAGCGAATCATAAGAACTACAGCAACACGCACGTAATTCTTTAAAAAATGAATGAATAAGAGCATACTAATAATCGACGACAATGTAACAGTCTGTCTGATGTTGAAATCGTGGTTGGTAAAGAAAAATTTCAATGTCGAAACGGCTTTAAGCGTTAAAGAGGCAAAACAGATGGTGAAAGAACAGCCGTTTGATTTAATTCTAAGTGATATAAGAATGCCTGAAACCGATGGTTTTGCCTTTTTATCATGGATTACAAAATATGATTCTGAAATACTTGTAATCATGATGACTGGATATGCCGATATTGAAACTGCTGTTGCTTCCATGAAATCAGGTGCTGCGGATTATATTTCCAAACCAATTGATCCTGAACAGCTTTATCTGAAAATCGACGAGGCGTTTAATATTCAGGAAAACAGGCTTAAAAGAAAACGTTTTTCCAATGATTTCATAAAACTTCCCGGCAGTGAGTATGAACAGGTTTTCTATAAACTCAGCAAGGTTACCGAAAATAACAGACATCTGCTTATTATCGGTGGCAGGGGAACGGGGAAAGCATCTACCGTAAAATACATATACGAGAGAGGCCTTCATTTATCCAAACCGCTTGTTGTGCTTGATTTTGACCAATATACAGATGCCGCCAGCTTAAATAGCCGGTTTAATGAGACTGATGAGAAAGGTCTATTTTAATGGAAAAATTCAAGTTGGCAAAGGGTGGCCTTTTGTACATCCGGAAAGTAGATAAGCTCAACATCAACCTGCAGGACGAATTACTGACTATTTTAACCAAACAGAAAAGGGACGATGATTTTACACAAGTAGTCATGAGCACAGAGATGAGCAAAAGAAATTTACAGAAAAATCTGATTCCAAAACTTTACTACCTGCTCGAAAAGGATTGTTTGACCCTTCCCTCACTGAAAGGGAAAAAGAGGCAATAATGTATCTCGCATCCTATTTTCTCAGGTTCGCCAATATCACCCTTGACAAAAAAAATTGAGAGTATCGATCCAGCCTTCCAGGATACACTCATCGGATATGAATGGCCCGGAAATATTCAGGAACTGAAAAATTGTATTATTAAAGCAGCTTTGCTTACCGAAGGGACAAATATTAATATTTCTGTTGTTTCTGGCCTGTTCGGGAATATGCCGAAAAAAAAGAGATCGCAACATATCTGTGAAAACAATAGAGGGCCTTCGCAAGGAAAACTATGAAAAAGAGAAAATACTTGAGGCTCTTGAACTGGCCAAAGGAAATAAGACTATGGCAGCAACTATACTGAATATTGACAGGAAAACATTGTACAACAAGATCAAGCTCTATAATGTTACAACAAGCGGTTGATAAATAACTATATATATTACCAATGATGAAAAAAAAGGATTTTCAAAGATAAAATTAACCGTTATTGCCGGATATCTGCTGGTAGTATTTATCATGGCCATTGGGCTGCTTGCCATTTATAATTATCTTGTCGATTTTTCCAATAAGAAAATTAAAAACGAAGATATGTCGGAACTGCTGCTTGTGGGTAATGTACTGTCTAAACTTTATGAAATTGAGAGCGAGCAGAATCTATTCACAGCCGAGGGTGCGCAACAATATTTCTCCAAATACGACTCTATTGTTCCAGAAATCCACTCTAGTCTTGATTCATTAAAAATTCTTGCCAGAGATTCCTACCGAGAGGAAGAGCTCGACACCATCAAACTTCTTATAGTCAAAAAAGGAGAATTTGAAAACTGTTGCTGTACTGCTGGATTCTATCGGGAAAGCGCCGGAGATTATCCGTATAACCGAGAGCAGCTATGTACCTAAAAAGCTTAACAGGGAAATTTCAGATTATCTGGAAGATAGTAAAATAAAGGATCGCGACAAGTCTCAAAGCGATACTACTGTAGTAATGAAAGGACGTAGAACCTTTTTGAACCGGGTCCGCGATGTGTTTGTCCCCTCAAACGACTCAACTCTCGTAATTGAGAACAGGTCTGTTGTAGAAGAAAATAGCCTTAGTAAGATTGTCGACACCCTCATTAACAAGGTACGCTATTCGGAAACACTCGACCTGCAACGGCAAAATCAGTTTAAAAAGGCTTTTTGGAACGGCAGGAGGAGCTTAATCATACCAACCGAATGCTTACAAATCGCATCGATGAAATGTTGAAAGGAATAGAACAGGAGGAGATAAAAAAATCTCTTCAGCTTATCATTGATAAGGAGCGTGCACTTTCATCATCGCAGCGCACTATGTTTTTTTGCGCTATGTCTGGCAATACTGATTGTTATCATATTCGGTATTCTATTTCTGGTTGATATCAACAGAAGCCAGCGTTACAGAAAACAGCTTGAAGAATCCAACAAGCGCATATCGGAATTGCTGTTCTCACGTGAGAAACTGATGCTAACCATCTCTCACGACATTAAGGCGCCTATGAGTTCCATCATTGGATTTATTGACTTGATGAATTCTGGTGCCTACCGTAAAAGCAGCACCTATCTCGGCAATATGAGAAAGTCAGCAGAACACGTGCTGCAACTTGTATCCACGCTGCTCGATTACCATAAGCTTGAATCGGGTACGTGGCAGCCTAAGGAGTCCGATTTTAATCTTTACAGCCTGGTGAACGAAACTGTGTCGAGCTTTAAGCCGCTTGCTGAACAAAAAGGGCTGGAGTATATAGTAGAGAATTGTCTGTCGGTAGATTCTGAATGTCATGGCGATCCTTATGTGATCAGACAAATTATGGGAAACATTATCTCTAACGCAGTAAAATATACTTTAAATGGGAGAATATTAATTGTCACAGGAGAAGAGGTGTGGGAGTCAGCCAAATGGTTAATATTTTCAGTTATCGATACAGGTATAGGAATTGATATTGACGAACAACAGCTTATTTCGGGGAGTTTCAGCAGCTGGATGAAGGTGCTGACCAGAGCGGAAATTTAGATGGAAGTGGTCTTGGGTTGTCTATTACAAAAAGATTTGTTGAAATATTAAAGGGTGAAATAATACTTAAATCTAAAAAAAGGAGCAGGTTCTGAATTTATTGTGAAAATTCCCCCTGAAACCGATACTATCCGAAAAGGCAGCTGCACCGGTTGAATTTTCTGAAAGGCATGATCTGAATGATATTTCTGTTCTGGCAGTTGACGACGATCCAATTCAATTAAAAATGATATCAGGGATGCTTGAGAATATGAAGGTGAAATGCATTTCAGAGGTAAATACTTTTAATTTGCCATCACTCATTCAGAAAACAAAGTTCGATTTAATGTTCCTTGATCTTCAGATGCCCGGAGCAAATGGTTTTGAGGTTATTCAGGAGTTAAGAAAGACCAAAAATATTAATATTGATGATATTCCAGTCATAGCTTTGTCGGCACGTTCAGATCTTTCAGCATCAGATGTAAAAGGTTACGGGTTTACCGATTTTCTGATCAAACCATTTACTCAGGATCAGCTATATCGTATTATTTTGCGCTATGTGACCCAAAAAAAATAACAAGAAACCTGTCTTTCGCGTTGAGTCTAAGCCTGAAATAAAAAAAGGTGTTGGAGCACTTATCAATTTTGTGAGGACAGACAGGAAAATATCTTTGGAAATACTGCAATCATTTCTGATGAGATGGTTAGAGATTTGGGCTCATTGAAAGAGTTTTTTTGATAGGCAAGATTACAAATCAGCAGGCAATCTCTCTCATAAAATGCTTCCGCTTTTCCGGATGATTGGTGATAAGCAGGTTATTACTCTTCTGGAACAACTGGAGAGAGAGCAACCTATATTTGCCGGGGGGGAAGAGGAGTATTTGTTTAATGCTATTAGAAAAAGTGTGGACGAGGCACATGTTTTTATAAGAGAACTGTCTGAAAACAAAGACGATGAGTAATCCGGTGATTGAAAAATACAAAAGGTATCTTCTGCTGGAAAAGGGGCTCTCTTCTAACACCATTGAAGCCTATATGTCTGATCTGCAGAAACTGATTAATTTCGCTGAGTCGCGGCAACTCACTTTTAATTCCATAGGGCAGAATCATCTGGAGGAGTTCGTGGCCGATTTGCACGATAAAAAAATTTCTCCCCGATCCATGTCCCGCGTTATCTCGGGGATAAATCCTTTTCCGCTTTCTTCTGCTTGATAACTACAGGATGATAATCCCGGCGAAATGCTTGAATCGCCCAAGATCGGATTAAAACTTCCCGTGGTATTATCCTTAAATGAGATTGATTCTCTTCTTAGCGTAATAGATCTGTCTACAGCTGAGGGAACACGTAACTATGCAATTATCGAAACGCTCTATAGTTGTGGCCTGCGTATATCGGAGTTGACAAACCTGCGTTTTTCAGATCTTTTTTTTGAGGAAGGTTTTATCCGTGTGGAAGGTAAAGGGAGTAAACAGCGGTTAGTCCCCATTTCCGAAACGGCTGTGCAGAAAATCAGGAACTGGATACCATACCGTAATCAGATTAATATTCGGAAAGGAAGCGAAGATGTACTTTTTGTCAGTTCACGCGGTAAGGCGATTTCGCGTGTAACAGTTTTTCACTACATAAGGCAGTATGCCGAAGCGGCAGGTATACAAAAAGAGATCAGCCCGCATGTTTTTCGTCATTCGTTTGCTACGCATCTGCTCGAAAGAGGTGCTAATATCCGTGTAATCCAGGAGATGCTGGGACATGAGAAAATAACTACAACAGAGATATATACCCATATAGACCGTAGCTTTTTGCGGCAGGAGATAATAAATCATCATCCAGAAACAGGAAAAGCAATAAGTAAGGCTAGAGCTCAATAGTCAGAAACAAGAAATGGTGTAATGGATACTCCTAAAAGTAAAAGACATCAAAGAGAGGAGCATGTTGAGCGTGTTGATAAAATTATATTGAAATAGATAGAACCTCCGGGATTATTTTATATATTTGCTCATTAAAACTTATTAAACAGATATATCATCATGAAGTTTGTAGTATCAAGCGCCACATTGTTGAATCATTTACAGGCCATAAGCAGGGTCATAAATACCAAAAATACATTACCAATTCTGGATTGCTTCCTTTTGGATTTAAAAGATAATATGCTCACACTAACGGCTGCCGATAGTGAAACGCGATTGGAGACATGGGTTGAGGTTAACAGTGCAACAGGTGAAGGATTTTTGGCTATTAATGCCAGAAATCTGCTCGATCCTCTGCGTGAGCTTCCCGATCAGCCACTCACTTTCGATATCAATGATGAAACCCTTGAGGTGTTTATCTACTACCACAATGGTAAATACAATTTTGTGGGATCGAAGGGTGATGAATATCCGGAACCGAAACCACTTAATGACTCTGCTATGTCACTTGAGATTGATGCAGAAACCCTTTTCACAGGAATCAACCGGACTTTTTTTGCTACTGCCGATGATGAACTTCGTCCGGTGATGAACGGAATATATTTTGATATTACAGCCGATGATCTCACTTTTGTAGCTTCCGACGGTCACAAATTAGTACGAGTGACTACCTCTGAAGCCCAGGGTGAGGGGCGCTCATCGTTTATTCTTCCCAAAAAGCCGGCTAACCTGTTAAAATCTCTCCTTCCCAGGGAAACGGGAAAAGTTGATGTCAAATTTGATGAGAACAACGCATATTTTACCCTGCCTACATACAAAATGGTATGCCGCTTTGTTGAGGGTAGATATCCAAATTATAACTCTGTAATTCCGCAAAATAACCCCCCCAACACGTTTACATTGGACAGGCTGGCATTTTGAACGCACTTAAGCGAGTAGCTGTCTTTTCAAATCCTTCAAGCAGCCTTGTAAAGTTGCAACTCTCCGAAGACAGAATTGTTGTTTCCGCGCAGGATATTGATTTTCTTACTGCTGCAGAAGAGACGATACCCTGCACTTATGAAGGCAACGTGATGAATATTGGGTTTAAAGCGTTGTTCCTTATAGATATTCTTAATAATATTCCCTCTGCTGATGTGCGAGTAGAACTTTCCGATCCTTCACGTGCCGGATTAATACTGCCGGTGGAGAAAGAGGATAACGAGGATATGCTAACGCTACTTATGCCGATGATGCTGAACGATTAAAGGGAATAAAATGGAATTGAATCTTAAAAATCCGCTGGTTTTTTTTCGATCTGGAAACTACCGGAATAAATATCACACACGATCGAATTGTTGAAATATCGTTTCTTAAAGTATATCCAAACGGTAAGGAAGAAATCAAATCGAGACGTATAAACCCCGAGATGCCCATTCCGCCGCAGTCAACGGCAATACATGGTATCACTGACGAAGATGTGAAAGATTGCCCCACCTTTAGGCAGGTAGCTAGATCACTTGCCGACCAGTTGGAGGGGGGTGCGACCTGGCAGGGTTCAACTCCAGCAGGTTCGATGTGCCTATGCTGGCAGAGGAGTTTCTTCGTGCTGGTGTTGATTTCGATATGAGCAAACGTAAATTTGTGGATGTGCAAATCATCTTTCACAAGAAAGAACAGCGTACGTTGGAGGCAGCATATGCTTTCTACTGCGATAAAAACTGGATAATGCTCACTCTGCTGAGGCAGATGCAATGGCGACCTATGAAGTGCTCAAGTCGCAACTCGACCGCTATCCCGATTTGGTAAATGATATAGATGTATTATCTAAGGAGTACTCAAGCTTCAATAATAATGTCGATTTTGCAGGACGTTTCATCTATAATGAAGAGGGTGTAGAGGTGTTCAACTTCGGAAAACATAAGGGGGGGAAGCCGGTCAGTGAGGTACTTAAAAACGAGCCAAGCTATTATTCCTGGATGATGGATGGTGATTTCCCGATGAATACCAAACAGGTACTCACCAAATACGATTAAAAGAACTTAACGGATAATTCTTCATGCCCCCCCGTTACTTCATAACCCTTGCATACAATGGTAAGAACTACGTTGGATGGCAAGTCCAACCCAACGGGACTGGTGTGCAGGAAGTTCTTCAGGGTGCGTTGTCAACTATTCTGCGAGATAAGGTGGAAGTTGTGGGGGGGGCTGGGAGAACCGATTCGGGCGTTCATGCCCGGAAAATGATTGCCCATTTCGATTGGGAAGAAGCCGATTTTTCTTCAGACAATCTGTTGCGGAAACTTAATAATTTTCTTCCGAAAGATATATCTATCTCCTCAATACGTGAGGTGCGCCCAGATGCGCATGCCCGGTTCAGTGCAATTTCACGTACTTACAGATACTATGTTACAACTGTAAAGGATCCTTTTCGCCATGAATTTACATACAGGGTTCGTTATCACCTCAATATCCAGATGATGAACGCTTTATGCTCAGTAATACAGCAGTACAGAGATTTTACAAGCTTCAGCAAACTGCATACAGATGTGAAAACCAACAATTGCAAGATTGAATATGCCGGATGGGAGAGGGTGGGAGAAGAGTATGTCTTTACAATCAAGGCCGACAGATTTCTCAGGAATATGGTTCGTGCTATAGTGGGAACACTGCTCGAAGCAGGCAGGGGGAGGCTTGATGAGCGTGGCCTGCGACGTGTTATTGAAGCTAAAAACCGAAGTGTGGCTGGTGACTCTGTTCCGGGAAATGCCCTTTTCCTGGAAGATGTTTCCTATCCCGATAATATTTGGTTATGACAGGTATATGGGTGAAAATTAACGCAGCGGGACTGTGAAGCCGCTGCGTTGAATTTTTTTCGTCTTTTCAGACATTTATATTTTCTGTTATCAATGATTAATTGAAATAATTAGTCATTCATTGAAATAAGAAACTCTTCGTTACTCGATGTGCGTCTCATCCTGTTAAGCAGAAACTCCATGGCTTCTACTGAATTCATATCCGAAAGGAAATTTCGGAGCACCCACATGCGGTTGAGCGTCTCCTGAGAAAGAAGAAGATCATCGCGACGTGTGCTCGATGCAATAATATCCACCGACGGGAAAATACGTTTGTTTGATAGCTTACGGTCGAGCTGAAGTTCCATGTTGCCTGTTCCCTTGAACTCTTCAAAGATCACATCATCCATTTTGGAGCCGGTATCTGTGAGGGCAGTCGCTATAATTGTTAGAGAACCCCCGTTTTCTATATTACGGGCAGCACCGAAGAAACGTTTGGGCTTATGCAGTGCGTTGGCATCCACACCACCAGAAAGTACCTTCCCCCGATGCAGGCTGTACTGTGTTGTAAGCACGTGCCAGACGAGTGATTGAGTCTAGAAGTATCACCACATCGTGACCACATTCCACCAGCCTGCGGGCTTTGTTCAATACAATTTCTGCAATTTTCACGTGACGGTCTGCAGGCTCATCAAAGGTAGAAGATATCACCTCGGCATTAACGCTACGCTCCATATCTGTCACCTCTTCAGGGCGCTCATCTATAAGCAGAATAATCATATATACGTCAGGATGATTATCTGCAATTGCATTTGCAATATCTTTTAGCAGCATGGTTTTACCAGTCTTCGGCTGCGCTACAATCAGTCCGCGTTGTCCTTTACCAATGGGTGAGAACATATCTACCACACGGCATGAAAGGTTATCGTTATGACCTTTGGTAAGGTTGAATTTTTCATTTGGGAATAGTGGTTTCAGGTGATCGAATGGAACACGGTCACGCACATCGTCAGGTTTGCGACCGTTGATTAGATCTACCTTTACCAGAGGAAAAATTTCTCACCTTCTTTGGGAGGACGAATAGGCCCTTCCACCACATCACCCGTTTTAAGTCCGAAAAGACGGATCTGCGATTGTGAAACGTAGATATCGTCTGGCGAAGACATGTAGTTGTAGTCCGAAGAGCGCAGAAATCCGTAACCGTCAGACATAATCTCCAGAACGCCCGATGCCGTGAGTATACCATCGAAATCGTAACCGGGATCTTTCTCTTTCTCTTTCTGTTGCTGTTGCTGTTGCCCCCCCTGGGGGTTGAGCCTGTGACTGCCCATGACTTTTCGATTGTTGAGCCTGTGGCTGCTGCTTGGGTTGTAGCGGTGAAGGTGAAATAAGATCCATCATCGATACTTTACTGCCCAAAACGGGAGTTTCTTTCTCAATAGCTGTATCTTTTACTTCAGATGTTTCTTCTGCAACTACCGGTGGTAAGGTTACTGGAGCAGGCGCACTCTTCTTTTCATCGTTTCGGTGCTTTGATGAGCGGAATACCAATTGAATAGGCCTTCCGGGAGATTTTGGAGTTTCTGGTGCTGCAGTTGCCTCTTTTGTAGCTGTAGTTGCCTCTTTTGTAGCTGCAGTTGTCCCTTTTGTGGTTGTAGTCGTGTCTTTTGCTGCCTCTGATTTTTTTGGCTTGCCGACTCTGATTTTGTCTGGGTTTGAGATTGAGAAGAAGTTTTCGCAGCACTCTTTTCCGGCATTGCATCTTCTTTAACTACTTTTTTTGGTTTTTCTGTTTCAGCAACGGCAGGTTTCGATTGATTTTTTTGATGTATCCTGTTCTTTCTTTTGCGGTTCGTTTTTAACAGCTTTCTTTTCCGGCTCCACCTTTTTTTTATCAGAACCACCCTTCTTAGCGTTGGCATTGGATCGGTTTTTCCCATAGCTAGCCTGTCTGGTTGCTGATTCGGCGCTCATTTTTTTGTCTCTGCAATTGCCTGTTCGTCAAGAATTTTATAGATGAGTTCTTCTTTCTTATATGCGTCCGGGCGTCTTATTCCCATTTCTTTGGCAAGTACCCGTAATTCGGTTGTAAGCTTTTCATTAAGCTCAATAATGTTATAAGCCATGTAGATCTATTGAATTTCGTTATGGTTTTTGAATAAATATTGTTAATAAATTATTTCCGGTTTCAGCAACGGATGTATGATTTAGCATACAAATATTCTAAAAAAAGGCGGATATAATTGAATTTGAAATGAATAAACAAATAATAACAGTAAAAATTGAGAATGTGTACTGTTGAAGATTCAATCACAAAGGTAGTGTTTTTTTTGATAACACTGAATAACTTCGCGTTTTTTTGTAAAATGCGGAATTTAACCAATAAAGTTGCAATATTTAGCCATTTTATTGGCAAAGTTTAGCCAAAATAATTCAAACTAATCAGAAATCCTCCTGATTCACTCTGTTTGAGTTGTTGCGGCGCCTCTCTATTTCATTCTTATACAACAAAGACCTTCTTCTTTCCAGCGAGTTTGGAGATGTGGATTGAACAAACAGATTGTTTGACACTTCCGCCCACTCAGATGCTTTATCCATATCGTCCATCATCTCATAGGCAAGTGCAATATTATTTGCTGCCTTGGCTTTATCAGTTTTGTTTGAGAGGGAATTATAAAAAGTTTGCCATTTCTCTATTGCTTCTTCCCATCTGGCTCCCTTTGCAAATGTCTCTCCCTCTCGCATCAAAGAGTTGGGGAGTGTGTAATACCATCTGTCTTGCATCTCCCAGTGAGGTGCAAACACATATGTCATCTTTTCGGCTGCCTTTACAGCCAATAACTTCATAGCCTCTTCGGTTGACGGAATCATTACTTCCGCATAAGCCATCCCATCCTGAATATCAAAGCCTTCCCAACGAATGCTGTCGGTATATTGTACTGCAGGAATTTTCCCCTCCATGGTGGGAAGGTACACACGTATAACTGAGTTTATCTTTCCTGTCAAATCGCTGTATGTGTAGCCTTGCTGCCTGAAATGCTCCCTTTTATTGGTCTCTATTATCAGTTTATCGAGCGAAACAATAGCGTCAGCGCCGGTCATCCTTCTAATTTCGTTCATTGTTTCGGGGGGGGCAATAAGCTCTTCCCTGAAGAAGTCTTTGTCGCTTCTCAAAGGTTTGTTATAGAACACAACCCGCTGGAAATAATCCTCCTCATTCAAAAATTGTGAAAGGGCTTCGGTGTAGTATATGGCAATACTGTCGGACGAGGCTTTCGTCCTCTGTGCGGCTGAGCGGCCCAGTTGTTTTATGTAATGCCCAATCTCGTCGGGTTGCTGTACTACATTATTTACTACTGCTATATTCAGCACATTCGATGGTAATGCTACCTGGGCTGGCTCACGTGTTTCCACTGACAGATATTTTATTCCTGCACAACTGCTCAGAAGCATTCCTGCAAAAAGAACAGACAGGAATGGCTTGTATGCTTGATTCATACGGTTTAAACTATTTAACCTATTTATTATTGAGGATATCATATAGAACTTATTCTCGTACATTATTAACATTTACGGTAGCGCAAAAGTTTTCAGAACACTAAAAATATAAACTGAAGATGACATGGTGCTCAATTCTATGTCCGAAAAAGTTTTCAGAACACCAAAGATCGAACCCTTATTAAAGATGCATTTCAACGGATTTGGTTTAATGTGGGTTTTGTTTTTTTTGAGTGTAAGCTATTATACGATTATTTCTTTTTTTTAGAAAGTTCGTTTCCCTATGATTGGCTTGGCAATTTTTTTATGTATATTTGTGGCACTCTTAAAATACACAACAGAAACATAAAAAAAGAAACTAACAGAAGTATGACATTTAACATTATTGTGTTGGCGAAGCAGGTACCTGATACACGCAATGTTGGGAAAGATGCGATGAAAGCCGATGGAACTGTAAACAGAGCGGCACTTCCCGCTATATTCAATCCCGAAGATCTGAATGCTTTGGAGCAGGCCCTTGGAATCAAAGAGAGCTATCCGGGATCTACAATTACGGTGCTGACTATGGGACCGGGACGTGCTGCCGAAATCCTTCGCGAAGGGCTTTTCCGTGGTGCAGATGACGGAGTGTTATTGACCGACAGGGCTTTTGCCGGTGCCGATACGCTGGCTACATCGTATGCGTTGGCCATGGCTGTCAGGAAACTTGGAAAATTCGATATCATCATTTCCGGACGACAGGCTATCGATGGTGATACCGCCCAGGTAGGTCCCCCCCAGGTGGCCGAAAAACTGGGAATACCCCCCCAAATTACCTATGCCGAGGACATCGAAAGAATAGAAAAAAAATAAGGTAACTGTTAAACGGCGCCTTGATAACGGTGTAGAAGTGGTGGAGTGCCCCCCCTTCCGGTGTTGATTACCGTTAACGGATCGGCTCGAACATGCAGGCCCCGCAATGCGAAGCTGCTGCAAAAGTATAAACACGCCAGAACCATCACCGAGCGTCAGACTGAAAATATCGACTACATAGATATATATAGCAGTCGCCCCCCCTATCTGAACTTAACCGAATGGAGTGTGGCCGATGTAGATGCGGACATAGTTCAGTGCGGCCTCTCCGGTTCTCCTACGAAAGTGAAAAAGATTGAGAACGTTGTCTTTCAGGCCAAAGAGAGCAAAAGACTCAGCGGCAGTGATATGGAGATTGACGAGCTGATGAGGGAGCTAATAGAAAGTCATACGATTGGATAATAAAATTACAATGAACTATTTTGCTAAGCTATATGAACAGAATAGAAGTATGTTTGAAATCTGTTATGGTAGGAAATAGTCTAATTTATTAAGAATAAATGAACAACTTATTTGTATATTTGGAAATAGAAGAGGGAACGGTAGCTGATGTGAGTCTGGAACTGCTGACCAAAGGGCGATCGCTTGCTAGCCAGCTGGGATGCAAGCTTGAGGCTGTGGCTGCTGCATCAAAACTCGATAATGTTGATCAACAGGTTTTTCCCTATGGAGTAGATGTGTTGCATATCTTCAAAGATAACAGATTGTCGCCTTATACCACACTGCCTCATACATCCATCATGGTGGAACTCTTCAAAAAAAAGAAAAGCCGCAAATCTGTCTTATGGGGGCTACCATTATAGGGCGCGACCTTGGCCCACGCGTATCATCGGCATTGGGAAGCGGGTTAACCGCCGACTGTACCTCGTTAGAGATAGGCGACCACGAGGATAAAAAAAGCTGGAAAAAAATTATGAGAACCTTCTCTATCAAATACGTCCCGCTTTTGGTGGAAATATTGTGGCATGGATCATTAACCCCGATCATCGTCCGCAGATGGCTACGGTACGCGAAGGGTTATGAAAAGGAGATTTACGATCTTAACTATAAAGGTGAAAAAGTGGAATACAATGTGAAAGATTTTGTGAAAGAAGAAGACTTCATTGTTTCCATTATCGATCGTCACGTTGAGAAATCAAAGGTAAATATTAAAAATTCACCCATCATTGTATCAGGAGGTTATGGCGTGGGGTCGAAAGAAAACTTCCAGATGCTCTACCAGCTTGCCGACGTGCTGGGTGCTGAAGTGGGCGCATCACGTGCAGCTGTAGATGCCGGATTTGTAGAACATGAACGTCAGGTGGGACAAACGGGTGTAACCGTCCGCCCTAAAGTGTATATCGCCTGTGGCATCTCGGGACAGATACAGCATATTGCCGGTATGCAAGATAGTTCTATCATCATTTCTATTAACAACGATCCCAATGCGCCCATCAATGCTATTGCCGACTATGTAATTACCGGAGAAATTGAGCAGGTGATACCGAAGATGATTAAATATTATAAGAAAAACACGAAATAAATGAAAATTGAAGAGTGACAGCAAAGCTCTTTGATATAAAAGACAATAACAAAAATATACCGAAAAAGAAATGGCAAACTTTTACACAGATACACCACAATTTCGTCATTATATTCATCATCCACTGATGAAACGAATTGTGGAATTGAAAGAGAGAAACTACTCTGACAAGGATACTTACGACTATGCCCCAATGGACTTCGAAGATGCAATGGACAGTTACAATAAAGTGCTGGAAGTGGTGGGCGAGATCTGCGGTGACATCATTGAACCCAACTCCGAAAGTGTTGATCAGTGTGGCCCTACCGTTAAAGACGGGCGTGTGACTTATGCCAGCCCCACGCAGGAGAACCTCAATGCGCTTAATAAGGCAGAGTTGATGGGAATGGGTTTGGCCCGCAGGTATGGCGGTCTTAACTTTCCCATGGTACCCTATATGATGAGTGCCGATATTGTGAGCCGTGCCGATGCCAGCTTTCAGAATATCTGGATGTTGCAGGATTGTGGCGAAACTATCTATGAATTTGCCGATGAAGCGCAGAAGGAAAAATATCTGCCCCCCCGTATCGTGAAGGGCGAGACCATGTCGATGGACCTCACAGAGCCCGATGCTGGATCAGACCTGCAGGCAGTGATGCTGAAGGCCACTTTCAACGAAAAAGAAAATCAGTGGTACCTGAACGGAGTGAAGCGCTTTATTACTAACGGCGATGCCGATATTCACCTTGTGCTTGCCCGTTCTGAAGAAGGCACTAAAGATGCCAGGGGGGGCCTGTCGATGTTTGTTTATGATAAGAAAAACGGAGGTGTCAACGTGCGCCGCATTGAGAACAAGATGGGGATCAAGGGAGCACCTACTTGCGAGCTGGTTTTCAAAAATGCAAAAGCTGAGTTAGTAGGTACACGCCGGATGGGATTGATTAAATATGTTATGTCGCTTATGAATGGTGCACGCCTGGGAATTATTGCCCAGTCGGTAGGCCTTTCCGAAGCCGCCACCCGCGAAGCATACAACTATGCTATCGAGCGCCGTCAGTTTGGAAAAGCCATCATAGAGTTTCCTCCGGTTTACGAGATGCTGGCCAACATGCGTGCCAGGACCGATGCATCACGTACCATGCTCTATGAGACCTGCCGTTTTGTAGATATGTACAAAACACTGGAAGATATTGCAAGAGAACGCAAGCTTACACCTGAAGAACGGAATGAGATGAAGTACTACTCTCGCCTGGCCGATGCCTTCACACCCCCTCGGTAAGGGTATGAGTAGCGAGTATGCCAACCAGAATGCCTACGATGCCATCCAGATACATGGCGGATCGGGTTATATGAAAGACTACAAGTGTGAGCGGCTCTATCGCGATGCACGTATTACCAATATCTATGAAGGTACCACGCAGTTGCAGGTGGTGGCTGCCATCCGTCATGTCACTACAGGAACCTATCTTCAAAGGATCAAAGAGTATGCCGATATGCCGGTTGCGCCCGAGCTAGAGCCGCTGAAGCGGGTACTGTCGAAGATGACACAGATGTATGAAAAGTTGGTCGATTTGGTTACCGCACCCAAAGATGAGGATTATCTCGATTTTCACTCTCGCCGGCTAGTGGAGAGTGCCGGACATATAATCATGGGACACCTGCTTCTGCAGGATGCCAATAAAGATCCGGAGCTGTTCCGCCGAAGTGCAGAGGTATATATCCATTATGGACAGATAGAGGTGGTGAAGAACTACAATTTTGTTACCAAGTCGCGTATCGAAGATATGGCTTACTATAAACCGGCTCTCGCCGAAGAGTAATCCTATTAAAAAGCATATTCACTTTACAAGGGGGGGTCTATCACGGATCCCTTTTTTTGTG
>JMBV01000241.1_pt1 | contig 19915 bp, 42 predicted proteins | sample 616531 | NCBI WGS metagenome assembly JMBV01 (sample SAMN02727904, study PRJNA239997) | anaerobic digester metagenome | biome: anaerobic digester; isolation source: mesophilic anaerobic digester inoculated with municipal waste water sludge... | place: Germany: Bielefeld University, CeBiTec ...
AGAGATAGTTTATTAATTACAGTATTTAGTATGTTAGTAGTATTTATAGTGCTATTAGCTATATCCTATTTAATAGATTTATTAAGAATTGCCACAAATGGTAAAGAAGAAAATAAAGATATAGTAGTTAAAGACAATAAAACCATAGAAGAAATTCCTGTGGAGGAAGATTTAAATGATGAGGAATTAGTAGCAGTTATAGCTGCTGCTATTGCAGCCAGTATGGGAGTGGGAATTCCAGATATAAATATTAAAAGTATTAATAGAATAAGTCCTACTGAACCAAAATGGGCTGAAACTGGTAGAAGAGAATATATATCAGGTAAACTGTAAAATATTGAAAATTAACGGGAGGTAAAGCCATGAGAAAATTTTTAATAAATGTAAATGGAAACGAATACGAAGTTGAGGTAGAAGAAATAGTAGACGGTAAAGCAGCAACACCAAGTGCACCTAGACCAGCTGCAGCACCAGCACCAAAAGCAGCAAACCCAGCACCAGCAGCACCAAAGGCAGAAAAGAAAGAAGTAGTAGTAAGTGCAGGGAGTGAAGTAGTATCTGCTCCAATGCCAGGAACTATATTAAGTGTAAATGTAAATGAAGGAGACGAAGTTAAGGCAGGAGATATTTAGTAATATTAGAAGCTATGAAAATGGAAAATGAAATCCTAGCCCCAAGAGATGGAAAAGTATCAAGTATTGGAACATCACAAGGAGCATCTGTAAATACTGGAGATAAATTAGTAGTAATAGACTAAGTAAAGGAAAGGAAGGTAGATTAAATGCTTATAGAAATATTAAAGGATTTTTTTACAGAGCACAGGATTTGCAGCAATTACACCTGGACAAATCATAATGCTTTTAGTATCCTTTGTCCTTCTTTACCTAGCTATTAAAAAGGAATTTGAACCCCCCCTTTTATTACTACCTATAGCCTTTGGTATGCTTTTGGCAAATCTGCCCTTAGCAGGCCTTATGGCAGAGCCAAAAATGGAATTTGTATTAAATCCATATACTGGGGAAGTTGCCTATCAAGCTAAGGAAGTAGGAGGACTACTATATTATTTATATCAAGGTGTAAAACTTGGTATATATCCACCTCTAATATTTTTAGGGGTAGGAGCCATGACGGATTTTGGCCCATTAATAGCCAATCCAAGATCCATATTATTAGGAGCATCAGCTCAATTTGGGATATTTTTCACTTTTGTTGGAGCCATAGTCCTAGGTTTTACAGGGCCACAAGCAGCAAGTATCGGGATTATAGGTGGAGCAGACGGACCTACAGCCCTATATTTAACATCTAAATTGGCACCAGAACTATTAGGACCTATAGCAGTAGCAGCATATTCCTATATGGCACTAGTACCTATAATACAGCCGCCAATAATGAAGGCTCTAACTACAGAAGAAGAAAGAAAAATAGTAATGGAACAATTAAGACCAGTAACTAAAAAAAGAAAAAAATAATATTTCCAATAATGATTACAGTATTAGTTACACTACTATTGCCTTCAGCAGGCCCATTAATTGGAATGTTAATGTTAGGTAATTTAATGAGAGAATCTGGCGTAGTCGGAAGATTAAGTGAAACTATACAAAATGAATTGATGAATATAGTAACTATATTCTTAGGTATCACTGTAGGAGCCACTGCCAATGCAGAAACTTTCCTATCACCAGATACAATAAAAATAATTGTACTAGGATTAATAGCCTTCTCCATAGGAACAGCAACAGGAGTATTATTTGGAAAGTTAATGTGTAAAGCCACAGGTGGTAAAGTAAACCCACTAATAGGTTCAGCAGGAGTATCCGCAGTACCAATGGCAGCTAGAGTATCTCAAAAGGTAGGACAAGAGGCTAATCCAAGTAATTTCCTATTAATGCATGCCATGGGTCCAAATGTGGCGGGGGGGTTATAGGTTCTGCAGTAGCAGCAGGATTGCTATTGATGTTTTTCGGTGGATAATATATAATATTTATGAAATTGGCTGGCATCTTTTATAAAGAGCTGGACAAAATAAATAGCAACAAAAAAATATCGACTGGTATCCGAAAGGAACTAGAGCGGAGGGATAATATGATTAAAGAAAGAAAAAAAATCTAACTGTAAGAAAAATGACTATTGTAGGAGTATTAGGAGGCCTATCTATTGCATTAGGCCTTACTCCCTTAGGGTTTATTCCTGTAGGACCTACTAGAGCAACTATAATGCATATACCTGTAATTATAGGTGCTATTATGGAAGGACCTGTGGTGGGAGGCCTAATAGGCCTAATATTTGGATTATCGAGTATGTTTCAAGCAGCTACCAACCCAACACCTGTATCCCCCCCAGTGTTTTTAAACCCACTGGTATCAGTATTACCTAGAATACTAATTGGAATTGTAGCCCATTACTCATATAAATGGGCTAGAGATTTGGGAGAAAATAGGGTTTTATGGCTATTTAGACTATTGTGGATAGGAATGATTTCCTATTTAGCCTATGGAATATATAATGGAGCAGTATTTATAAATCTTATATTAATAGGCCTAACTATAGTATTTGGAGTCTATGGCCAGAAAAAAATTAAAAGGGAAAGCCATACCAGTAACCATATCAGCTATATTTGGGACACTGACTAATACAGTAGGAGTATTATCCATGATTTATTTTCTCCATGGGGAACAATTTGTAGAAAAGCTTGGGCAGGACCCAACTATGGCGGGGGGGAAAATCATCCTAGGAATTGGAATTACAAATGGCATACCAGAAATTATAATAGGAACCATAATAGTAACTAATGTAGTGGCAGCACTAAATTTTAGAGTAAAATAGAGGTGGTAAAATGTTATTGGTAATAGATGTAGGTAATACTAATATAGTATTTGGAGTATATAAAGAAGATAAATTATTATATGATTGGCGAATTGCCACAGATAGAAATAAAACTTCTGACGAATATGGACTATTATTTGAACAAATTTTTAAGTATCACGGGCTTTGTCCTAAAGATGTAGAAGATGTAATAATGTCATCAGTAGTACCTACATTGATGCATACATTTTCCGCCATGTGTATTAAATACTTTGAAAGAGAGCCTATAATCGTAGGCCCTGGAGTAAAAACTGGAATGAATATTAAATACGACAATCCAAGAGAAGTCGGCGCAGATAGAATAGTAAATGCAGTAGCAGCTTATGAAAAATACGGAGGCCCTATAATAATCGTAGACTTTGGAACGGCCATCACTTTCTGTGCCGTATCTAAAATGGGGAGTATTTAGGTGGTGCCATAGCTCCAGGAATTAAAATTTCCAGTGAAGCCCTATTTACTAGAACTGCAAAACTACCAAAAGTCGAATTAGCAAAACCTGATGCAGTAATTGCAAAAAAATACAGTAAATAGTATTCAATCAGGTTTAATCTATGGATATATAGGATTAGTAGACTATATTGTAGAAAAGATAATAGAAGAATTAAAGGATGAAGGGGAAGTTAAAACTGTAATTGGAACAGGAGGTTTCTCCTCATTAATAGGCAATGAATCAAAATATATTAATAAGATCGATAAACTATTGACCTTTGATGGACTTAGGATTATATACAGTAGAAACAAGTAGCCAATTGGCTACTTGTTTCCTAATAATGAGGTGTAAAAATGGAAATAGGCAATGTAGAAATTAAAAATAATATTTTTCTAGCTCCTATGGCAGGAGTTACAGATAGTAGCTATAGAATAATAGCTAAGGAAATGGGGGGGGCTGGTCTAGTAACTACAGAGATGGTAAGTGCCAAGGGATTATATTATAAAGACGAAAATACAAAAAAAACTAACTACTATAGATCCTAGAGAAAAGCCCATAGCCCTACAATTATTTGGCTCAGATCCTGAGATTATGGGAGAAGTCGTAGAAAAATATATTAATCCTAGAGAAGATATAGATATAATAGATATAAATATGGGCTGTCCTGCACCTAAAATTGTTAAAAATGGAGATGGCTCAGCTTTAATGAAGAATCCTAATTTAGTCAGGGAAATATTAAGGGAAGTAGTAAGGGCATCTAACAAACCAGTAACATTAAAAATACGCATGGGCTGGGATGTGGATAGTATAAATGGAATCGAAATAGGAAAGATTGCAGAAGAAGAGGGCATAGCTGCCCTAACAATTCATGGTAGAACTCGAGATATGTTTTATTCAGGAGAGGCAGACTGGGAATACATCAAAAGAGCAAAGGAAAGCCTCAATATCCCTATTATAGGAAATGGGGATATTTTTAAGCCAACAGATATCATTAGGATGATGGAATATACCAATTGTGATGGAGTAGCTATAGGTAGAGGAGCCATGGGAAATCCCTGGATATTTAAAGGTACAATCCCTAGTTCAGATGAAAAAAAATAGATATGGCCATAAGGCATTTAGACTTATTATGTAATCTGAAGGGCGAATACATTGGAGTAAAGGAAATGAGAAAACATATAGCCTGGTATCTAAAAGGAATGAAAAACTCTAATGTAGTAAAAAAATGAAATAAATACCATAAATGAAAAGACTAAAATGGTAAATACTCTATTAGAATACAAATTAGAACTAAATCAGTAATACCTAAAGACCATTCCTCATATAATACATTACAAAATAAGTGAGGGAGTGGTTTTATTGGTTTTTTTTATATATGGTAAAATAGAGCACAAAGGTATTTTACAAAACTAGTCTATAAATTAAAATCCAGTACAGATATGGTCTATGATAAAAATGACAATAAAATAGGCTTAATTGGTCAAATTAGTTTGGAAGATATGGAGGATATTGAAAAGCTAATTAAAAGAGTAAACAAATTAAAAGAAATGGATACAAAATATCTTATATTAGAAAATTTACATTTATTTAATAGGGAAAATATCAAAAGAATCGAAAATGAAGTAGATTTAAAAATTCTAGATGGAATAAATATAAAATCTTATTTTCTACCTATAGTATTAAAAGAACTATATTTAGTATTAGGGGGGGAAAACTTAGGAGATAGGGAAATATTGTTTTTTTTGTGGAGATAGATATATAACAGAGAAGTTTATATTATCCATATCTAAAGATACAAAATTTATTACTCTGGTAGGAGATGATGAAGAAATAATAGAAGATATATCCAAAACTATATTTGAAGGTACAGGATTATCTATTTTTCATTGTAAAAATATAGATAGAATATTAAAAAAATTATTCTATTATAGTTAATTTAGATGAAAATATAAAAATGGATATAAATAAAATTAGAAAAGAAGCCATAGTTTTTGACTTTAGTTTTGGAAAGGATTTGCAATCCTATGGAATAGTAGATTTTGTATTTAAAACCGACGGATTAAATATTAGAGAGAATCCGTATATAAGAGAAAATATGCCCTCATATATATATGAATATTTTAATAAAATTGCAGAGGGAGATTTTATAGGTTTAATAGCAGAAAATCAGGAATATAGTCCTAAAAAAATTCATAGATGTAAAAATTAGGCAAAATAGAGGACTATAATTACTTGACAATAGTCATTACCTTGTTTATAATATTTTGCATATATATAATTAATCCGTTTAAAAGGCAAATTGGCCAATTTATGAAAAAGGAGAGAGTTAGATGTCTGAAAAGGCTGTATTTTTGACTGAAGAGGGGGGGCTAAATAAATTAGAAAATGAATTAGATGAATTAAAAACTGTCAAAAGAAAGGAAATCGCAGAAAAGATAAAGCAAGCCTTGGCTTTTGGAGATATATCTGAGAATTCGGAGTACGATCAAGCAAAGAATGAACAAGCTCAATTAGAAGAAAGAATAGCAAAATTAGAAATGATACTTAGAAATGCAAGACTAATAGACCATGAGGACATTACTACGGATGTGGTAAGCATAGGCTCGAAAGTTATGGTAAAGGATTTAGAATATGATGAGGAAATGGAATATACCATAGTAGGCTCTGCAGAAGCAGACCCCCCCTATGAAGGCAGAATTTCTAATGAATCACCAGTAGGCTCAGCCCTAATTGGTAGAAAGAAAGAAGAAATTGTAGAGGTACATGTACCAGATGGACTTATTAAATACCAAATCCTAAGTATTAATAGATAAAAGGAGGCAAATTTAGTGTCAGAAGATAATCTTAATGAAATGCTAATGATGAGAAGGGAAAAGTTAGAGGAATTAAAGGAAATGGGCGAGAACCCTTTTTTTTAATAGACAAATATGAATGTACTCATTATAGTGATGAAATAAAGGAAAATTTTGAGGAATTAGAAGAAAAGGCTGTATCTGTAGCTGGAAGAATAATGTCTAGAAGAGGTCATGGAAAAGTTAATTTTATGGACCTTCAAGACAGTCAAGGTAGAATTCAATTATTTGTTCAAATGAATGCTCTAGGGGGGGAGGAGGCCTATAATAAATTACATCTACTAGATTTAGGAGATATTATAGGAGTAAAGGGAGAAGTATTTAGAACAAAAACAGGAGAAATATCCATAAGGGCAAAGGAATTAACATTACTTACAAAATCTTTACAGGTACTACCTGAAAAATTCCATGGATTAAAGGATCAGGATTTAAGATATAGACAAAGATACGTAGATTTAATAGTAAATCCAGAGGTAAAGGATACTTTTATACTTAGGTCTAAAATGATAAAGGCCATTAGAGAATATCTAGATAATAGGGGCTTTTTAGAAGTAGATACACCTATTTTAAACACTATATCAGGTGGAGCCACTGCCAGGCCATTTATTACCCATCACAATACTTTAGATATTGATATGTACTTACGTATAGCTAATGAATTATATTTGAAAAGACTAATAGTTGGTGGTTTTGATAAAGTATATGAAATGGGTAGAATGTTTAGAAATGAAGGTATGAGTCCAAAACACAATCCGGAATATACTAGTATTGAACTATATCAGGCCTATGCAAATTATGAAGATATGATGGTACTTACAGAAGAATTAGTAGCCTATGTGGCAGAAAAAAACTCTAGGTTCAACTAAAATAGAATATCAAGGAACAGAAATAGACTTAACTCCACCTTGGAGAAGAATTACCATGATAGACTTAGTTAAAGAACATACTGGAGTAGATTTTAATACCATAGATTCTGATGAAGAAGCTAGAGAAATAGCCAAAGCCAAAGGCTTAGAAATAGATAAAAATATGGGCAGAGGTCATATAATCAATGAAATGTTTGAAGAGTTTTGTGAAGTTCATTTAGTTCAGCCAACTTTTGTAACTCATTATCCAGTAGAAGTATCTCCATTAGCTAAGAGAAATGCAGAAGACCCAAGACTAACCAATAGATTTGAAGCCTTTATGAATTCTTGGGAAATAGCTAATGCATATAGTGAATTAAATGATCCAATAGATCAAAAAGAAAGATTTAAGGAACAAGAAGCTCAAAGAGATGCAGGGGATAGTGAAGCCCATATGATGGATTTAGACTTTGTAAATGCACTAGAAGTAGGATTGCCACCTACAGGTGGACTAGGAATAGGGATAGATAGATTAATAATACTACTTACAAATCAACCAAGTATTCGAGACGTACTTTTATTTCCAACTATGAAACCAGTGGAGGAAAATAGAAATATATGAGTCAGAGGCATTCTTTGAGCCTTTGGCTCATTTTTATTTGGATATAGACTGTCTAAAGATGTATTATGAATATTATTAGAAAAGTAATAGTTAGTGATTGAAATTTTTTTTCATTCCCTAGCTATTTTTTTATAAAAAAAATAGTTTGGGTGAAAAAGTAGAAATTTGTTTAACATTAATTGAGAAAAAACATATATCTATATAAAGATAGATAATAACTTATATCGTCTGAATAAACTTCATAATGGGGGGGAGTGAGACAAATGGAAAAGATTCATAAATCATCTTATTATGATAGGATATGCAAAATTATAAAATTGGTTAATAGAGAGATTAGAAAGGGATTCTATAATGTATTTAAAGTAATTATAGATATTTTACTGACAATTATAGGTTTAATAATCGGTATCCCTTTAATAATTATATTTGGTGTTGCCATAGCACTGGAGTCTAAAGGTGGAGTTTTTTTATAGTCAAGAAAGAGTGGGAAAGGATGGTAAGATATTTAAAATTTATAAACTTCGTTCTATGGTATGCAATGCAGAGGAAAATGGAGCCCAATGGGCTATTAATAATGATCCAAGAATAACAAAAGTTGGTGGCTTCATAAGAAAGAAGAGAATAGATGAAATTCCACAATTATTTAATGTAATTAAAGGTGATATGAGTATTATAGGACCTAGGCCTGAAAGACCTACATTTACTGAAGAGTTTAACAAAGAAATATCAGGTTTTATAAATAGATTACAAATAAAACCTGGAATAACTGGTTGGGCACAGGTCAATGGCGGATATGAAATAACTCCAATAGAAAAATGGGAATTAGATATGTATTATATAGAAAATAAAAGTATTAAATTGGATTTACTCATTATTTTTAAAACCATTGAAATTGTTTTGACTGGAGTGGGTGCAAGATAAAAGGGGGGGATGAAGTAATTGAATATATTGGTAACAGGTGGTGCAGGGTTTATAGGTTCAAATTTAGTGGATAGATTAATAGGTAAAGGGGGACAAAGTTGTAATTATAGATAATTTATCCACAGGGAAAATAGAAAATGTGCGTAATGGTGCAAAGTTCTATCAACTCGATATATGTAATAAGAAAATAGTAGATGTATTTAAAAAGAAATATAGATATTGTTTATCATAAAGCTGCACAAGTCGATGTACAAAAGTCAATTGAGAATCCCATATTTGATGGGAATGTGAATATACTTGGAACAATTAATATTTTAGAGGCCTGTAAGGCAACTAATGCGAAAAAAATTATATATTCATCTTCAGCAGCAGTTTATGGGGATCCAAAGTATTTAGGAATAGATGAAGAGCACCCTATAAACCCTATATCTTATTATGGAATTTCTAAATATACTCCAGAAAATTATATGAGAATGTACAATGAACTTTATAATATAGATTATACAATCCTTCGATACTCCAATGTATACGGTATAGGACAAGAGTCTAAAGGCGAGGGTGGCATTATTGATATATTTATAAAAAAAAGCTTTTAAAAGGTGAATCCCCCCCAATTATATTTGGAGATGGTAGTATTACAAGAGATTTTATCTATGTTGAAGATATTGTGGAGGCTAATATTAAAGCCCTAAATAGGGGAAGTAAAGAAGTGTTTAACATAGGGACTGGAAAAGAGACTTCCATTAAAGAACTTTTTCATATGATTAAAAAGATTATGGACATAGATATAAAAGCGGAGTATGGAAAGGAACAAAAGGGAGATATAAAAAAAATTCCTTTTTTTTAATATTAACAAAGCTAAAGAAAAACTAGGATGGACTCCACAGTACAGATTAAAAGAAGGTTTAATTAAGACAATTAAATACTATGAGGAATCCCTAATAGAGGAGTAATTCAATGAAAAAAAATTTGGATATTAAATCACTATGGCGAGCACCAACAATAGGAACAAATACAAGACATTATAAACTAGCATCAGAACTGAGTAAAAGGGGATATGATGTACGAATTTTTGCAGCTAGCACAATCCATAGGACAAATATAAATTATATTGATGATAATAGGAAATTTTTAGAAAAAGAGATTGAAGGAGTTCCATTTATATTTGTAAGAACCTGTAATTATAAAGGTAATGGGATTGAGAGAATAAAAAAACATGATGCAATATGCTGTAGGAGTATTGCAGATTACTAAAAAAATTTGAAAAACCAGATGTAATATATGCCTCATCACCTCATCCATTAACATGGCTGTCAGCATATGTAATCGCTAAAAGATATAATGCAAAATTTATAATAGAAACTAGGGATCTTTGGCCAGAAACATTAGTGGCAATGGGGAAGATAAGTAGAAATAGTATAATTGCAAAGATACTTTATAAATTAGAGAAATTTATATACAAAAAGCAGATAAGCTTGTTTTTACAATTGAAGGCGGAAAGGCCTATGTTGAGAGTATAGGGCTAGATATGTCAAAAGTTAGATATATAAATAATGGTGTTGATATAGAGGAATTTAATAATAATAAAGAAATTAATATTTATAAAGAAAAAGAATTAGATAAAGAAAATACATTTAAAATAATTTACACAGGTTCTATGGGAATAGCAAATTCACTAAATTACCTAATTCAAGCTGCAGAATTAATACAGGGTAAAGGCTATAGAGATATACAGTTTATATTATTTGGAGATGGTTATGAAAGAGAAGAATTAGAAGAATACGTTAAAAAGTTCAATATTACTAATATACTATTTAAGGGAAAAATTGAAAAAAAGTATATTCCCAATATATTAAGCAAGTCAGATTTAAATGTACTTGTTGGGAACCATATTTATCTATATAAATATGGATTAAGTCCAAATAAAATATTTGACTACTATGCATCGGGGGGGAAGCCAACTCTATCCAATATAGAATGTGGATATGATATGTTAAAAAAAATATAATTGTGGTATAACAGTAAAAGGTGGCTCAGCAGAAGCATTAGCAGCAGGTATACTCAAGTTCTATAATATGCCAAAAGAAGAATACAATATCTATTGTAATAACGCATTAAAAGCAGCTCAAGATTTTGACTTTAAGTTTTTAACAGATAAATTAGAAAAAGTAATATTGGATGATTTAGGTTAGAAAGGAAAAAGTGCCTATAATTTCATAATCAAATTTATTTTGGAGGAATATTTTTATGAAAATTGTAACAATTGTAGGAGCAAGACCTCAGTTTATAAAAGGAGGAATTGTATCTAAAAAAAATAAGAGAGAATGGGATAGATGAAGTTATTATTCATACGGGGGGGCAACATTATGATAATTATATGTCTAGTATATTTTTCAAAGAATTAAAAATTCCAAGTCCAAAGTACAACTTGGGAATAGGTTCAGGAACACATGGGCAACAGACAGGTGAAATGATTATAGAAATTGAAAAGGTATTAATAAAGGAAAATCCAGAGATGGTTATCGTATATGGAGATACAAATTCTACTTTAGCAGGAGCCCTTGCAGCAACTAAACTGTATATTCCAGTAGCACATATAGAAGCAGGTCCAAGAGATTATGCAGATAATCCTGAAGAAAAGAATAGAAAGTTAACAGATCATATTTCAAATCTATTATTTTGTCCGACAAAATCAAGTGTAAACTATCTAAAAAAAGGAAGGAATAAAAAAAAGATGTTTATCTTGTTGGAGATGTAATGTATGATGCAGCTATATATTATTATAATATTGCAACACAATATAAAAAGTTTAAAGATTATATTATGGAATTAAATTTGTTAACAAAAAAAATAGTAAAATTAAAAAAAATAAAAGAAAATGAATATTATTTATGTACTATACATAGGGAAGAAAACACAAGATGTGTAGAAGAAGTAAAGGAAATACTAGAAGGATTAAATAGTTTAGACAAGTTTGTACTGTTTCCAATTCACCCAAGAACTTATAAATTAATTGAAAATGAAATTCAAAATTATAAAAATATTATTTTTGTAGAACCTGTAGGATATTTTTCAATGCTGGTATTTATCAAAAATGCTTTTAAAGTAATTACTGATTCAGGAGGGGTGATGCGAGAAGCATTTTTCTTTAAAAAGCAATGTATAACAATAAATATTCCCCTATGTCTTCCTGAATTATTAGAAAACAAATGGAATATTGTTGTAGAAGGAAACAAAGATGAAATTATTAGTGTAGCTACAAGTACACATAAATATATAGAACCAAGAAATCATTTTGGAAATGGTGATGCATCGGATAAAATTGCTAATGTAATAAAAAAATATATACAAGAGGGTGATAAATTTGGAAATACCGTTAATTGACCTACAGAAACAATATGAAACCGTAAAAGAAGAAACAGACAAAAAAAGTTTTAGAAGTACTATCATCGGCTCAATATATAATGGGTAAAAATGTTAAGGAGTTTGAAAGGGAAATTAGTGAATACTTAGGGATTAAACACAGCATATCTGTGGGGGGGAATGGGACAGATTCTTTAATAATAGCTTTGAGGGCTTTAGGAATAGGTAAAGGAGATGAAGTAATTACAACTCCCTATACTTTTTTTGCAACATCAGAAAGCATATCTTTTGTAGGAGCTACTCCAGTTTTTGTAGATGTAGATTTAGCTACATATAATATTGATCCTGCAAAGATAGAAGAAAAGATTACTAATAAAACTAAGGCTATAATACCAGTTCATATATTTGGGCAACCATGTGATATGGAATCAATAAATAAAATATCCAAAAAGTATAATTTAAAGGTCATAGAAGATGCTTGTCAAGCTATAGGTTCAGAATATAAAGGCAAAATGGTAGGTACCCTATCGGATATTGCATGTTTTTCATTTTTTTCCAACAAAGAATTTAGGATGTGCTGGAGATGGTGGAATGATTGTTACAGATAATGAGGACTTAGCAACTATATGTAGAGCATTGAGAACTCATGGAAGTGGATCTGATGGATATAGGGCCTATAATATAATCCATAATATTCAAGAAGATGCTATGGAAGACAAAGGAGTGGATAATACAGTATATAATCCCTTAAAATATTATAATTATCTAATTGGACAAAATTCAAGATTAGATGAAATTCAAGCAGTAATATTAAGGATAAAACTAGGAGAGTTAGATAAATGGAACCATGGAAGAAGAGAAAATGCTAGATTTTATAATAAAAAAAATTGAAAGATACTGAACTTGTAATTCCATTTGAAGATGAAAATGTAAAACATGTCTATCATTTATATATCCTCCAATCAAAAAAACCGTGAAGAAATAATAAATTATCTAAAAGATAAAGGTATAGTAACAGCTGTGTACTATCCAGTGCCATTACATCTGCAAAAAGCATATAGGGATTTAGGATATAAAGAAGGGGGGGATTTACCAAATGCAGAATATCTTTCCCATAGAACTTTTGCTATACCTATATTTCCAGAACTAACAGATAATGAAAAGAATATATAGTAGAAAGTTTAAAGAAATTCGGTGAATAATATGACGGGAAAAGATTATTTTGTTCATGAATCAGTTTATATAGATGAGCCATGTGAAATAGGTAGGGGTACTAAAATATGGCATTTTTCTCATGTAATGAAGAACTCTAAAATAGGAGATAACTGCAATATTGGGCAAAATGTAATTATTTCGCCTAATGTAGTAGTAGGTAATAATGTAAAGATACAAAATAATGTATCTTTATATACGGGGGTTATATGTGAAGATGATGTGTTTTTAGGGCCATCTTGTGTTTTTACAAATGTAATCAATCCAAGATCTTTTATAGAAAGAAAAGATGAGTATAAAAAAAACTATGGTAAAAAGGGTGCCTCCATAGGTGCAAATGCTACAATTATTTGTGGTTACCATATAGGGGAATATGCATTTGTTGGTGCAGGAGCCGTAGTTACAAAAGATGTACCAAATTATACTCTAGTAGCAGGAAATCCTGCTAGAGTAATAGGATATATATGTAAATGTGGAAATAAATTAGAACAAAAAAAATAATAAATATATATGTAGTATTTGCAATAAGGAATATGAAATTTCAAATAAAAATTTGAAACCAAGGGAGTAATTAGGATGAGCAATACTGAGATTAAAAAGAACTTATTGCAAAAGATAAAAAAATAAATCAGCCATAGTTGCTGTTATAGGATTAGGCTATGTAGGTTTACCCTTAGCCGTAGAAAAAGCTAAGGCTGGATACAGAACTATAGGTTTTGATATACAAAAATCAAAGGTAAGAATGGTAAATGAGGGTCATAATTATATAGGTGATGTAGTAAGTGAAGAATTAGAAGGTTTGGTTAAAAAAAGGTATATTATCAGCTACTACAGATTTTTCAATAGTGAAAGATGCAGATTTTATAGCCATATGTGTTCCTACTCCTTTGGATGAGTATCGTCAACCAGATATTAAATATGTAAGAAACTCAGCTATAAATATATCCAAGTACTTAAAAAGAGGCTCAATTGTAGTATTAGAAAGTACCACTTATCCAGGAACAACTGAGGAATTATTATTGCCAATACTAGAAAATGGTTCAGGATTAAAATGTGGCCAGGATTTCTTTTTAGCCTATTCCCCAGAAAGAGTAGATCCAGGTAATAAACTATATAAAACTAAAAATACCCCCCCAAAAGTAGTAGGAGGGGTAGGGAAAGACTCTACAGAAATTGCTGCAACAATGTATAATTCAGTTTTAGATAGTGGTGTCCATGAAGTTTCATCTTCTAAGGTGGCTGAACTGGAAAAAAATACTGGAGAATACTTATAGAAATGTAAATATCGCATTAGCCAATGAAATGGCAATAATATGTGAGAAAATGGGTATTAGCGTTTGGGAGGTAATAGATGCAGCAAAAACCAAACCCTATGGATTTCAAGCATTTTACCCAGGACCTGGAGTAGGTGGACATTGTATACCCCTGGATCCATATTATTTAGCATGGAAAACAAGAGAATATGATTATCACACTAAATTAATAGAAACATCAGGAATTATTAATGATAATATGTCTCATTATGTAATAGAAAGAATATCTAAGATTTTAAATAGATATAAAAAAATCCTTAAATAGTTCAAAAATACTAATGTTGGGTATAGCCTATAAACAAGATATAGACGATTATAGGGAAAGCCCAGCCTTAAAGGTTATAGAAGGATTAGAAAAAGAAGGTGCTATAGTAGATTTTTATGATCCATATATTGAAACTTATAAATTCAAAGTAAAATCAAAAGATGGTTTAAAAGAACTTAATAAAGAAGTATTGCAAAATGTAGATTTAATTGTAATTACAACGGCTCATACCATTATTGATTATGATTTTGTGCAAAGAAATTCTTTATTTATATTTGATACGAAAATGCTATGAAAGATATAAAGGATAGGGAAAACATTGAATTATTATAGTACTGGAGGATTTAAATGGATTTTACTTATGTCGGATATTTAGAATTAATTAATTTATTAAAAGAAAAGAACTATCAATTTTGCAATTATTTTAACTATGAGGATTATGATAAATCTGTAATACTAAGACATGATATAGACAATTTATTGAACAAGGCTCTTGAAATGGCTAAATTAGAATATGAAAACAATATTATATCTACTTTTTTTTGTTTTGCTATCTACTGATTTCTATAATGTTTTCTCAAAAAAAATCTAATAAAATATTAAAAGAGATAATAAGTTTAGGTCACCACATAGGGCTACATTTTGATGGAAATAAATATGAAATACTTAATGCTAAAGAGTTAGAATATTGGGTAGAAAGGGAAAGCGAAATATTAGGCTATGCAATTGACAAAGAAATAAAAGTGGTTTCAATGCATAGACCATCTAAATGGATAGTAGAAAATAATATTCAATTTGAGAGAATAATAAATTCCTATTCAAAGAAATTTTTATTAGATTTCAAATATTTATCTGATTCACGTATGCATTGGAGGGAGGATGTACTAGGATAATAGTTAATGAAAATATAATAGACTTCATATACTCACTCATTCATTTTGGTATTCTCATAAAAATGAAACAATAAACGAAAAATTAATGGAGTTTATTGATAATGCTAAAATAGAGCAGTATTATTCTTTGAAAGATAATATTAAAGATTTAGATGAAATAATTTGTAAAGAAGATATACTGTAAATTTATAAAAAGGAGGATGAGGCAGATAAAATAGTAAATATAAAAGAGATTCTGGACTTTTTAGAAAAAGGAATTATATTTATGAGTTTTCAGGCAATAAGGAAGATAAAATAATAGGTTTTTCTAGCATTACTAATTATAGTGAAAATACAATTTCATGGATTAAAAATGAGGAAAAATTTATAGAGGTAAGTGATTTACTTAATAATAGAATACAGCTTCTGGTAGTTCCCAATATTGATATAGAAAATATTAATTTAAAGAATTATATTAAAGTAAATAATCCTAAGAAGGTGTTTTTTTTGATATTTTAGAGAACCTTTATGGAGAAAGTAGCCAATATGGCATAGGAAAAAAAATAATGTAATTTCTCCTTTAGCGAGTATTGGAAAGAATGTTTATGTTGGCAACAATTGTACCATTGAAGATTATGTTGAAATAGGGGAAGGCACTAAAATATTTAACAATGTAATTTTATCCAAAGCTGTGAAGATAGGTAGAAACTGCATAATAAAATCAGGAGCTGTAATTGGTGAAATTGGATTTGGATATAGTGTTAATGAAAGTGGAGAGAATTTTAGGATTCCTCATTTTGGAAGTGTAGTTATAGGAGATAATGTTGAAATTGGGGGGGCTAATACTACAATAGAAAGGGGGGGTACAATAGAGGATACCATAATAGAGAAAGGTGTAAAAATAGATGATTTATGTCAGATATCCCATAATGCTCATATAGGAGAAAATACAAAGATAATAACAAATACATCTATCTATGGAAGTGTAAAGGTTGGAAAGAACTGTTATATATCCACATCTATAATAAGAAATCAATTAACTATAGGTGATAATGTAGTCGTAGGTATGGGTTCAGTAGTCCTTAAGGATGTGGGAGATAATCTTATAGCTTATGGAAATCCAGCTACAGAAAAGGTGGAAAAGTAGGGGGAATATTGTGGATAAACTAAAATTTGGTATTATAGGCTGTGGAAGAATATCTGTGAAACATATAGAGGCAATAGTAAATAATAAGGATGAGGCAGAATTAGTAGCTATTTACGATATAATTAGGGAATTTGCCATAGATAAAAAAAAGAACAGTATGAATCTAAGATAGAAGACTCAAATGTAAAAATATATACAGATTATGATGAATTTTTAAATGATGAAGATATAGATGTAATAACCATAGCCACAATAAGTGGCTACCATGCAGAGCAAGCCATTGATTCTTTGAATCATAACAAACATATATTGATAGAGAAACCCATGGCGTTAAATCTAGAAGATGCAGACAAAATAATTGAATTAGGTAAAATAAAGAATAAGAAAGTATGTGTATCTCATCAAAATAGATTTAGGCCAGCAATCCAAAGATTAAGACTGGCAATAGATGAAGAAAGATTTGGAAAACTTATACATGGTTCTGCTCGTACACTATGGGCAAGAGATGATAATTATTATAAAGAAGCACCTTGGAGGGGGGGTACTAAAACATTAGATGGTGGCATATTAATGAACCAATGCATACATAATATAGATTTACTACAATGGATGATGGGTGGAGAAATAGAACGAATTTCTCTAGAAGCGGATACATTTATAAGAAATATTGAAACAGAAGATTTTGGAGCCATATTGATTAGATTTAAAAATGGAGCTATAGGAGTGGTAGAAGGTAGTATATGTGTATATCCTAGAAATCTAGAAGAAACATTGAGTATATTTGGAGAAAAAGGAACAGTGGTAATAAAAATGGAAATATAGATATTTGGAGATTTGAAGATGAAAGGGATTACGATAATGTTGAATTAGCTGCAGCTAATGGAGGACACACCCCCCCTTTATAAGGATTTTATAGATGCAATAAAAAAAAGGTAGGGAACCTTTGGTAAATGGAGAAGAAGGTAAGAAGGCTGTAGAAATGATAATGAAGGCTTATAAGAAGTAAAATTGTAATGAGAGGTTAGCTTATGAACAAAAAAAAGTTTGCCATATAACAAGTGCTCATAATAGATATGATATTAGAATTTTTGTTAAAGAATGTGTATCATTAGCAAAAAAAACTACTATGATGTAAGTTTAATAGTAAATGACAATGACTCAGATGAAGTAAATAAAGGTGTAAAAATCATATCAACAAAATTTAAACCAAGGAACAGACTAGATAGATTCCTAAATTCAAAAAAAATTATTGTTAACTAAAGCAATAGAAGTGGATGCAGAGATATATCATTTACATGACCCAGATTTAATACCATTAGGAAATAAACTTAAAAGTAATGGCAAGAAAGTAGTTTTTGATTCTCATGAAGATATTCCTAAACAGATTATAGATAAAGCATGGATCCCAAAGATATTCAGAGGATTTATATCTAATATATATTCTTTATATGAAAAAAATTCATTAAAAACATATGATGCAGTGATTACCGTAACTCCTCATATAGTTGAAAGATTATCTAAAATTAATCCCAATACTGTAATGGTAACAAATTATCCTATTGTTAATTTTGAAAGCAATGTAAATAGAAAACCAAATAATTCAATATGTTTTGCTGGCGGGGGGGTATGTAGTCAACATAATCATGAAAAAAATAATAAAAGCTATTGAAAAAAATAGACAATATTGAGTATATATTGGCAGGGAATGGAACTAAAGAATACCTAAGCCTACTTCAATCTTTACCTGCTTGGGGGGGAAAAGTCAATTATCTTGGTGAAATACCTTATAAAGAAGTAAAAAAAATATATATTAACTCAATTGCAGGATTGGATATAAATTATTCAAATCAAGCAAAAGGGCAAGGTTCACTGGGAGTTAATAAAATCTTTGAATATATGGAGGCAGGTATACCCGTTATATGTTCTAATTATAAATTATGGAGTGAGATAATAGAAGAAAATAACTGTGGAATTTGTGTAGAACCGCATAATATAGAGGAGATAGCAAAGGCCATTAATTATATATTAAATAATCCAGAAGAGGCTAGAGAAATGGGTGAGAACGGAAGGAAAGCTGTAATTGAAAAATATAATTGGAATACACAGGAAAAAGTCTTAATAGATTTGTATAAGAGATTATAAAATATAAAGGGGGGGAGGTTTCACATGACTCCAAAGGATAAATATAGACAATTATGTAAAGATGAAAAAAACAATACCAATATTTTCAAAGGATTGGTGGATGGATGCAGTTTGTGGAGAAACTAATTGGGATGTATTAATTGTTGAAAAGGGTGGTAAAATAGTAGCTTTCATGCCTATATATATAAAGCGAAAATATGGAATAAAATATATTAGTCAGCCTAAAGCTACTCAATTAAGTGGTATTCATATAATATATCCTGAAAATCAGAAATATGAAAGAAGATTATCCTATGAAAAGGAAATTATGAATGAAATAATCGATCAATTAGAGAATTTAGATATAGCTTATTATCAACAAAACTTCCATTATTCAGTGACCAATTGGTTGCCATTTTATTGGAGGGGGGGTATAAACAGACAACTAGATATACTTATGTTATAGAGGATTTAAGTAATTTAGATAAGGTATATAAAGATTTTAATGGTAATGTTAGAAGGAATATTGATAAATCCAGCAAAATGGTTAGTATAAAAAAAATAATTTAAGTATTGAAGAATTTTATAAGATTAATACTATGACTTTTAATAGACAAAATTTAGATATTCCATATTCATTAGAATCATTAATAAGATTAGATAACAGTTGTGTTAAACATAATTGTAGGGAGATATATTATGCTGTTGATAAAAATGACATTATTCATGCAGTTTCATATATTGTTTGGGATGATAATTCTAGCTATGGTTTAATGAGTGGGGGGGCAGATCCGAAATATAGAAATAGTGGAGCTTCGACACTACTGGTATGGAATGCTATAAAATATTCTTCTGAAAGAGTTAATAAAATAAATTTTGGAGGTTCTATAATAGAATCAATAGAAAGCTTTTTTTTCGACCTTTTGGAGCAGTGCAAAAACCATATTTTGAAATATCAAAGGCATTTAAATATAAACCATTATTTAGCATATATAAAAATATGAGATTATAAACATAGTAGGTGATAGTTTGAACAATGCAATAATGTCTAAAAATACAATCGAATACTCAATAGATTATTTATTTAAAA
>JMBV01000242.1_pt1 | contig 19909 bp, 30 predicted proteins | sample 616531 | NCBI WGS metagenome assembly JMBV01 (sample SAMN02727904, study PRJNA239997) | anaerobic digester metagenome | biome: anaerobic digester; isolation source: mesophilic anaerobic digester inoculated with municipal waste water sludge... | place: Germany: Bielefeld University, CeBiTec ...
TGGTCAGCTTTTAGCCCGGAAATATCCACGAATAGAAAATGATATCTCGCCCGTCGCGCGTGCTATAATTTCGCCATGCTTAAGCAACGCATTTTAGATTCCCTGTTTGGGGCATTTAGCGAAGAAGATCCCTTCAACCCGGAAAAGCGCTTGTGCTGGCGGTGTCGGGTGGGGGGGTGGATAGCCTGAGCCTGGTGCACGCCTTGCGCGATTCAGGCTTGAAGCTGATTGTGACGCATTTAGACCATGCCTTGCGCGATGTCTCCGCGCAGCAAGCTCAGGCACTGGGTGAGATGATGACGCGCTGGGGGGGCTGCCCTACATAAGCCAACGGGTGGATGTGGCGGCTTTTGCCCGGGCAGAAAAGCTGGGCATTGAGAAAGCCGCGCGAATTTGCCGTTACCGGTTCTTGTTTGAAGTCGCGCGCGAGCATGATGCCCAGGCGCTTGTTTTGGGGGGGCATAATGCCGATGACCAGGTGGAAACGGTCTTGATGCACTTCATGCGTGGCGCGGGAATGGCGGGTTTGGCAGGCATGGCAAGGCGGAGCGTTTTGCCCCCAGTTCGACGCCAAAATTCCCCCCCTGTTGCGCCCGCTGCTTGGCATCAGTCGTGCAGAAATTGAACAATATGCCCAGCAGCATCAGCTTGAAGTGCTTCTCGATGAAACCAACGTTGAACCTGTTTATTACCGCAATCAACTGCGCTTAAGTCTTATCCCCCCCGAGATGGAAGCTCTCAACCCGGGTTTTAAACAGAGTGTGTTGCGGGCTGCGGAAGTTTTGCGCGTGGATAACTTGCTGCTTGAAAAGCTTGAAGCGCAGGCTTTCAGACAGGTTGTGGGCTGGCAAAGCGAAAATGAGATTGTTCTAAACCGCGAAGCCTTTTTGCCGCTTGACCTGGCTTTGCAGCGACGTGTCGTTCGGCGTGGGCTGAACGCTTTGCGTCCGGTTAATCCTGATTTTGGTTTTGGAGACATCGAAAAAAACACGCCAAGTCATCATCAACGGGCTTGGCGCGCAAGACTTGAGCCAGAAAACGCGAGCGGTAATGGTTGGGAATGCCTGCCATCTGCTTGAGCAAGGCGCGTTGCCGACGATATTGAGCATGCCACAACTTGATTCTGACAGCACGCTTGAGCTTGGTGTTGGCGAGAGCATTTTTCTCAACCCTGGCTGGCAACTGAGTGCCAGTTTGATTAGCAAACAGGACTACGGAAAAATCTCAGGCGCGAAAAAGAAAGACCCTTACCATGCCTGGCTCCATCCTGCTGACATGGCATTGCCCTTGATTGTGCGCGCGATGCAAACGGGCGAGCGCTGGGCGCCGCTGGGACTGGAATGTGGCAGTCAGAAACTGAGCGATTTCTTCGTCAATAATAAAATTCCCCAGGCAGCCCGTGCCAAATGGCCTTTGGTGCTGAGTGGGGAATCGGTTGTTTGGGTCATAGGCTTGCGTATCGCGCATGGCTGGCGCTTGCAAGGCGACGAGAACGAGATTTTACATTTGTCTTTAAAGCATAACGACTAAAGCCAGTTTAGTTCGCGTCTAAGACCTCACGCAAAATACCCTTTATCTCTTCAAATTTCGGGAATAAAACCGACGCGCCACCTTCGGTAACGCCAGGCGTGACGTTGGTGTATTCAATGCGATACATGGTAAAGACGTTCTCATCGAAGTACTTGGACAAAGGCAGGGCGTAGATGATGAAATCGGCAAATTCCATGTCGGTTTCGATGCTGCGTTTGACCGCGCGCAAGTTGCCAGGCAGATACCTGAGATGCGCGGGCTTGAGCGCCTTTTTGCCCATGGCTTTAATAACTTCCATCGCGCGGCGGTTGCGGTCGATATCGGACGAGTTCATGCGCGCGCGCACGTACCAAAACACTTCAGGCTGGGTCATGGTCACCGTGCCTGGTTCCACAACGCGCCAACCGCTGGCATCAAGATAGCTTGCGTCTTCCATGCGTTCGCTAACTTCAACATCGATGGGACCGAGCACATCCAGGATATGCTTAAAACCTTCGAAATCGGCCATCATGTAATGGTCGGGCCGAAAACCGAAATTCAGGGCGAAGGTATCACTTAGCAGTTGCCAGTCGCCGAAGGGGGGGAAGGCGACGTTTAAACGTTGTTCGCCCAGTCCGGGAATGGTAACCCAAAGGTCGCGCGGGAAAGAGATGAGATTGACCTTGTTGGTCTTGGTGTTGAAGGCCATCAGCAGCATCACGTCGGTACGAAAACCGATTTCGGGCTGATAGTCCGAGCCGAGCAGCAGAATCGTTTTGACGTGATTAGGCACGTTGATGCGCGTGGCTTCATTGGAAAGATAAGGGTCATCGAGATATTTATCGGGTGTGATCCACAGGTTGGTCAAAAAAACCAGGCTGGCCTTCGCGAATTTTATTAAGACTCACGCCAACCATCACGCCCAGTATCAAGAGTACCAGGACTATAAGAAAAGTTGAAAACGCGCAACCGCGTTTTTTTGTTTGATTGCATTTTCATAGAAACACCTTTATTGTTTGGCGTTTAGCCCATGCCTAAGAAAGCGTGTAATCGTATTCTTCGGCGATTTTATGCAGCCTTTCTTGCACGTCGCGCCACTGGATTTTGGAAATACCCAGTTTCTGGCGAATGCTGTCGGGGTCAACGCCCTTGCTAAGGTCAATGACGGCGCTGGTCCAGCGCAGGCTGTCAAAGGAAATGTTCTTCTCGAATTTGGCTTCTTCGGCGATATCGCTTAGCAGATATTCCAAACGACGTTGCGACCACGGGAAGACCTGGTCTTTGATGTCGTATTGCTGGGCGTAGTCGGTGTAGGCCTCTACCCAGTCCTGCGAAAGGGGCAAGCGTCGTTCTTTGTAGCGATAGCGGGGGTTGGAATAGCGCACATGGAGCGCGGCGTTTTGGGGTCGTCAATTTCGAGATGTTCAACCATCAAACTCAGGCATTCGCCTTTTGAGCGCGGTTTCGAGCACCAGCTGGAAGAGTACCAGGGGTCGTGGGTCAGCTTTGGCACCATCGCGAATGGCCCGCGCGGCTTCAAGCGCCAGGCGGTATTCCGATTGGGTCAGCGCGTGGGGCAAACGACTGGCGACAGGCTTTTGAATGATGGGGGGGTCAGCGGGGGGGTTGCTTTTGAGCACGCCTGATTCAAACAACCAGCGGAAAAAGGACTTGAGTGACGTGATGCGCCTGGAGAGCGTTTTGGGGCTACAGGGGGGGACATCGCGTTCATTTTCCATCCAGTACAAGTGGTTTTCCAGGTCGGCGGTTGTAATTTGCCCGATTTGTTTGTCGGTGGGCAGGTAGCTTTCAAGCAGATTGAGATCCGCGCTAAAGGCCTTAAGGGTATGGTGCGATCTGCCCTGGTCGCGCAGGTAAATTTTCCAGGCCTGAATGGCTGGGTGCAAGAGGGTTGTCTCTTGGATATGGGCAGAGATGGGTTCAGATTTTTGGCTCATTTCGCCTCCATAATTTCGTATAGCTATAAGTTCTGTCCTTAAGTTTAGCCCTAATGCGTGGGTCTGTCAAATCAAGACACGTGTACATTGCCGGGCAAAGCAATTACCGGAAGGGGGGGATTCTATAAAAAAACGTGAGGCTTACTGTTCGTTGCGATAAAGGGCTTCGTTGAGCATCCTGGCGATGGCGTTATTATCGGGCATGAGCACCATAGAGCCTTCCCAGGTAATCCAGTCATATGCCATTGTGCTGTCAACCGCGAAATGTCGCAAATTGCTAAAATCCTTGAGTTTTGACGCCATGGGCATCAGCTTCATCACGGCACTCAAGGGCATATCGGTGTCAATATATTCGCGATAATGACCGTAAAGTTCGGGGGATTTTGATAATCATGTTGCGACTCATCGCCTTTTTTTTGCCATAGCCACTATCACGTCTTGTGTGCGGCGATTGCGATCAAAGTCGCTGCTGGTCATACGCGAACGCGAGTACCAAAGCGCGGTTTGACCGTCCATGTGCATGACGCCAGGCTCAAATGTACACCAGCCACTGGGGGGGTCCATGTGGCAAGAATCGCTGAGCGTTTGGGTAATTTCAACGTCAATGCCATCCAAACTGTCCACTACGGCTTTAAAACCATCAAAATGGACCATCATGTAATAATCTGGAACGATACCAAAGTTGGTCTCGAAGACCTGCTTGAGCAAGTCCCATCCGCCCAGACTCCAGGCGGTGTTGATTCGGTTTGACCAAAAGCCCGGAATTGCGACATATAAGTCGCGCGGGAAGGAGATAAGCGTAACGGTTTCGTGTTTGGGGGGGTTTATCGAAAGCAAAATGATGACGTCGGTGCGGAAATTGCGTTCTTCGTAGTCATCCTGGCCCAAAAGGAGAATGTTCACCTGCTCGTCGGGTAATTCGCCCGCGGGAATGATGGGCACCGGCGTGGGTGTAAAGAGTGGCTGGGGGGGAAGCCCGTCTTCGCCCAAGAGCCCCCCCGCCATGTTTGCAGGCTGGAAAGGCGTGGGGGTGGGCGCGCCATCGCGCAAGATGAAGCTAATAGCGGAACTGTTTGAGCTGGCCATGGCCCTGACCACCGCGCCAGTACCGAAAACAACCAAAGTGGTGCCGATGAGAATGATGATGATGTATAAAATAATTTTGTTTTATTAATGCCTTGCATAGTTTTAGCTTTCTGTTTTGCGCTTAATATCTGGCGTCGCACGCCAAAGCAAGCTGGCTGAGTTTGTGTTGTAGTAGATGCAAGTTTCGTACCGAGTGAATATATATGGCGATATATCCCCTAAATGCTTGCCTGGCTTGAGCACTTGCGCGTGATGGAGTGATTGACCAAGTGGCGTCTCTTGAGTAGAATAGGTCTGTTATATAAAACTAACAAGCTTGTCTATTTTAAATACGGAGTAAGTTTTTGATCGAAGAAATTAGTCCATTACTGAATATTTTGTTGTTGAGCGTCGCTGCCAGTTTGGGTACTGGCCTTGGGGGGGCTTATCGCGGCACTTGTCAGGCCATCGCGGCGGTCTTATGGCTTCCTGATGGGGCTGACCGCTGGTGTGATGATTTGTCTTTCGTTCCTTGAACTGGTTCCCAAAGCGCTTGAGCAGTCGAACTGGGTAACTGCCACGATTGGTTTTGCCCTGGGCGCGGTATTTATGTTCGCGCTGGACCATCTCATCCCACACATTCGCTTTGGCGAAAGGGAAATTCGCGATTCAGTGGATATCGAGCTTAATGGCGATATTGTCGGCATTGACAGCGAGATACCGGATGAAGCTTGTTGCGACAACAAGCGTTTCAGCAAGCCCTGTGATTGTGAAGAACGAAAGAGAAAACGGGGCGGATTGTTCAGCATTCGCCGCAGCGACAATGGCGAACCCGTTGACCGCAAACTGATTAATGTGGGTTTGCTGATGGCGATAGGTATCGCGATTCATAACCTGCCGGAAGGTATCGCGGTTGGCGCGGGTTATCTGCACAATCCCCAGTTTGGCATTTTTGTGGCGATTGCGATTATGTTGCACAACATTCCCGAAGGTATCGCCACCGCTTTACCCCCCCTTTGTCGCGGTGGCATTTGCAAGCGCGATGCGATTAAGATTGCTTTTCTTTCCGGCCTGGCGGAGCCCATCGGCGCGGTTTTAGCAAGCCTGGTTTTGATTAATTTCACCAAGCTTTTACCTGGCGCGCTGGCATTCGCGGCCGGGGGTGATGGTGTTTATTACCTTAGACGAACTCATTCCCACCGCGCGCGAACACGGGCATAACCACTTTACCGCGATTGGGATTATCGTTGGTTCGCTTTCGGTGTTTGTGCTGAGTGGTATCCTGGGCATTTAGTTCCCGGGCTTAATTTAAGTAATATAAAAAGGCATGCGCGCGCATGCCTTTTTTTAGACTTTGTATGAAGCTTGGTATTATCCGGCCAGCCAGCCACCGTCAACTACCAAGACATCGCCATTCACATACGAAGATTCATCGCTGGCCAGGAAGAGCGCGACATTGGCTATCTGTTCCGCGCTTCCATGCTCAGGTGAACAAGCGTAAACGTTTTGTAACCTGGCATATCCATTCATGTTCACATCACCCATAGATGTACCGATTTCGGTGACGATTCCACCAGGAGCGATTGCATTACAGCGTATTTTATTCGGTATATACATATAGGCAGTGTTCTTGGTCATTGAAACCAGGGCGGCTTTAGACGCGCAGTACACAGCGCCGGCAAGTGTTCTTATAGCACCCCCCCGGAAGCGATATTGATGATATTGCCGCCTTCGCCCTGTTCTATAAATACCTGTACGGCTTTTCTCATGGCACACATGGGACCATAGACGTTGATTTTCATGACATGCTCATATCTTTCGTCTTTACGTCCCGATAGGCTCATGTCATCCATAACGCCCGCGTTATTGACGAGTACATCAAACCGTCCGAATTCCTTAACACAAATGTCGATCATCTCTTCATTCGTGCTCTTTAGCCCGACGTCTCCTGGGAATACGATTACCTTGCCGGGAGCATCTTCCAAAGACTTGGCAAGTGCTTCAAGCCTTTCTTTTCTCCTTGCAACGGCGACAACATTCGCGCCTTCTCTGACGAAAGTTTCTACAATGGCTTTCCCCCCCATTCCTGAAGAAGCGCCCGTTACGACGACAGCTTTTTTATCTAATCTCATTTTTACCTCCTAATGTCAAGTACCTGATTTTAATTAATAATAACATTAAAAAAACAACAACACCCCCCCTATTTTGTCAATTAATTAGTATATTAGCAAAACAATTGAATCTGTACGGCGGGACGCCAGCAGTGGCGTGAAATAAATTAGCAAACAGTGGCGGAACATTTATTGATTTTGGATGTTTATTAAGTATCTGCTGTGTTCTATGAGCATGATAAAATTAAGCTGGCATTTTAATAAAGAAAGGCATGATATGAGAAAAACGATATTTACTATATTTACTTGTCTGGTTTTAATGGTGGCGAGTGTGCAGACCAGCGTCGTTCAAGCGAAAACTGTCCTTTCTGGCGAAAAGCTTTCAGACCCGGTGGCTAAAGACTCTTTTAGAACGCCACATTATCGCTTACCGTATCATCGTTTAGATGAAGAAATGCCAAACACCTGGCATCATCCCTATTTAGAAGAAAACAAAGAGCGAGTCTACACTCCCCCAAGCGCGGAAATTATTCGACTCACCCAAAAACAAGTGCAGTCTTTTGACTGTAACACGGTGACAGATGTGCCTTATGAAGAGTGTGAAGCTTTGGTAGCACTCTATGAAAGCACCAACGGCGCGGGCTGGAAAAGAAATTCTAACTGGCTGGAAAGTACAACAGTAGGTGATTGGACTGGTGTTTCTGTTAGCGCAGAGCATATAGTAAGTGTTAGCCTTGCGCATAATAATTTGACAGGTTCACTACCTGTGATACTGAGTAATCTCTCGCATTTGGAAGAGTTGGAACTAGATAATAACGAAATAAGTGGTACGCTACCTGCTGAGCTAGGTAATCTGTTAAGTTTGAGATGGCTTAACCTTGACTTTAATCACTTGACAGGTTCGATACCTATTGAACTGAGCAATCTGCTAAGCGTGGAATTACTTTCCCTTTATAGAAATAATTTGACCGGTCAGATTCCTGCCGAATTTGGTAATCTTTTGAATTTAGGATGGCTCAGACTTGGTGATAACCAATTGACTGGTGAAATCCCCCCCGCCACATTGGGAAATCTCACGTCTTTGGTGTATCTTAGCCTTTACAGAAACCAATTAACTGGCGTAATACCTGCTTCATTGGGTAATTTAGTTAATTTGTACGAACTCATTCTTGGCGACAACCACTTGACGGGTGAAATACCTGACAGCTTGGGTAATTTAACAAATTTGGATTACCTTTACTTAAGCAATAATTTGCTGACTGGCAAGATACCCACCACGTTGGGGGGGAACTTGACAAATTTATGGCATCTCGAACTCGCAAATAACCAACTGACGGGTACGATACCAGCTGAATTGTCCAATTTGTCAAAGTTGTGGGTTCTTTCTCTCTCAAACAATCAGGTAACGGGTACGATACCTGCTGAAATAGGTGATTTGTCTAATTTGATATATCTTCTTCTTGAGAATAATAAACTAAGTGGCTCAATACCCACTGAATTGGGCAATTTGTCAAATTTGCAAGAACTCCGTCTCGATAACAACCAACTGATGGGCACAATTCCGGTTGAACTCTCAAATCTAATAGAATTAAAGATTCTTTCTCTCTCAAACAACCAACTGATGGGCACAATACCGGTCGAAATAGGTGGTCTTTCAAATTTGTCTGTTCTAAATCTTAGTTCCAACCAGTTGACAGGCCCGATACCTGCGGAATTAGGCAATCTTGTGAATTTAAGATGGCTTAAGCTGGCTAACAACCGCTTGACGGGTGAAATCCCTGTCACGTTGGGAAATCTGAGCTATTTGTGGTATCTTGACCTTAGCAAGAATCGGTTGACAGGCACGCTGCCGGAAGAAATAGCGAATATCACAAATTTGCGCCACTTGGACTTAAGCCACAATTATTTGAAAGGGGATTTACCAGCCAGCTTTACAAATCTTGTATCTCTTTGTGTTGATGGCCAGTATGAGGACCGCTGTAAGGATGGTGATGGTGGCTATTACTTAAGCGACCTTGGTTACAACTTTTTCAACGTGCCACAACCCAACCCGCCATCTGATTTCTTTACCTAAAAGACCCGGACTGGGATCAAACCCAAGGTTTCTTAGACGAGTTTATTTACTTCCCAACCATCTTGAATTAGCGGTTGTTTGATATTTGAATCAGTATATTGAAAACACCTGGCTCTTGTAATAAGCCAGGTGTCTTTTGTTTTAGGGTGAATGTTGAGAACTTAAGGTATTAAGCCAGCAGTTTTTCAAGCCCTAATCTTAGGCGGCGCAAGGTTTCTTCCTTGCCCAAGAGGCTTGCCAGTTCAGTGGCACCACCGGGGGGGCTGGCGGGCGCGCCACTGAGCGCGGTGCGGATAGGCCACATGGTTGTTCCAACTTTGTTTCCGCTTTCTTTCGCGTAAAGTTTGAGCGTTTCAAACAGGGCGGCGTTGCTGAAGTCTTCCTGCTTTTCAAGGACTGGTATAACCGCTTCAAGGATTGCTTTCGAGCTTTCAAGGCTTGATTTGGACTTTTGATTTTCAAAAAGCGCGATATCGTATTCGGGCAGTTCAGCTAAAAAGCGAGCATCTCAGGGATATCGCCCAGACAATCGGTGCGAATCTGAATAAGCTGGCTGATTTGCTGCAGGTCAAAGCCACGCAGGGCATCGCCATACCAGGGTAAAGCGACTTCATGGAAGGCTTCCGGGCTTAACGCGCGGATGTGTTCGCCGTTAATCCAGCGCAGTTTATCCATCGAGAACGCCGCGCTCGATTTGCTGATACGGTCCATATCGAAAGCTTCGATGAGTTCTTCCATGGAGAAAATTTCGCGCTCGTCACCCGGGTTCCAACCCAACAGGGCAACATAGTTGACGATGGCGGCAGGTAAAAGCCCATGTTCACCAGATCTTCAAAGGTTGGGTCGCCAGCGCGCTTGCTGAGTTTCTTGCCATCTTCCTTGATGATGTGGGGCAGGTGGATATATTCAGGGCATTGCCAGCCAAACGCTTCGTAAAGCAGGTTGTATTTGGGTGTTGAGCTCAGGTATTCCTGCCCGCGGATCACATGGCTAATAGCCATAAGGTGGTCATCAACGACGTTGGCGAAGTTGTAGGTGGGGGGGAAACCATCGGATTTGAGCAGCACCTGGTCATCAAGCTGTTTGTTTTCGATGCTGATATCGCCATAGACGTGGTCAAAAAAAGCTGGATGTGCCTCAAGCGGGATGCGCTGCCGAATGACGGGTTGAATGCCTTGGTCAAAAAGTCCTGGACTTCAGCAGGGCTCAGGTTTCTGCAAGGGTCGTGGCGTTCTTCATCGCGTTCTTCGCCGGGTTCAGGGCGGTCTTCTTTTTGGCAGAAGCAGTAGTAAGCGTCGCCTTGGTCGATGAGTTGATGGGCGTATTGTCCATATATCGCTTTGCGCTGGCTTTGCACATAGGGGGGGCCGTGACCGCCATCTTTATCGGGACCTTCGTCGTAGGTGATGCCGGCAAGGGCGAGTCCGTTGTAAATGGCATCAAGCGCGTCGGATACGTTGCGTTTTTGATCGGTGTCTTCGATACGCAAGATGAACACGCCCTTTGCTTTTTTTTGGCAATCAGATAGGCATAAAGGGCGGTACGCAGGTTGCCGATGTGCATATAGCCGGTGGGCGATGGGGCAAAACGGGTTCTAAACATAATCACTTCCATTGTTTTTGTAATCCTATGAATACTACCATAAAGAGACTAATTCGACGCAGGATTTTGGGGGGGATTAGTCAGGGTAATTCAATGCCTTGCTTGCGGCCAGCCATGCTGATTCATTTGGTACCATTTTATTCTCCGAAAGTGTTTGAACAGGATGATAGTCTATTAACAGTCACCGTTCAAAAATTTTTCGCAGTAGTCCTTAATGCGCTGGAAGGTTTGCTCGCTCACATAATGCTCAATGCGGCAGGCGTCCATTTCGGCGGTTTGCTCATCCACGCCCAGGTGCATGAGAAAACGCGTAAAGGTCTTATGGCGCATGAAAACAGCTTCGGCGATTTGCCGTCCCTGGGGGGGAGTCAACGCGATTTTGCTGCCTTCGTCGATGTGCACAAGCTTTGTTCAGCCAGTTTTTGACGGCTACATGCACGGTGGGGGGGCGTTTAAAGCCGAGCGCGCGCGCGATGTCTACCTGACGCACGACAGGGTTATTGCGTTCCAGCAGGAGAATTGTTTCAAGGTACATTTCGCTTGATTCGGGCATATCTAATGAAAGTTCACTTTTCATATCTCAATTATACCAAAAACCCTTGACAGAAAAGTTAGTTGGGTCTAACATATAATGAGTTAGTTGATACTAACAACTAAAGGAGTAACATGGTACCACTATGCTATATGCAGAATAAAAAAACGATGTCGTGTCAGGCGCGCGCGTGGCAGATCCCGCGAACGCATGGAAGCTCTTGGCTTTGTGCCCGGCGAAGAGCTGGATGTGATTTCTTCTTGCGATGGAAATGTTATCGTGCTTTTGCGCGATGCGCGCTACGCCCTGGATAAAGAACAAGCAAAAGACATTTATGTCGAGGAGGCAGTTTGAAAACATTATTTGATATGCAACCCGGCCAAAAGGCTGTGGTCAAAAAAAGTACATGGCGAAGGAAACTTGCGCCAACGCATTTTAGATATGGGCATTTTACGTGGGACTGAACTGGAAATGATTAAAAAAAGCCCCCCCATTAGGTGACCCGATTGAGTTCAAGGTGAAAGGTTATGACCTTTCATTAAGACAGTCTGAGGCATCCTTGGTAGAAGTGGAGGTGCGTAAATGACGAAGCAAGCCTTAACAATCGCCCTGGCGGGAAACCCAAACTCAGGTAAAACGACGCTGTTTAATCAGTTGACTGGCGCAAACCAGTATATCGGTAACTGGCCAGGTGTGACGGTCGAGAAAAAAAAGAAGGCAAGCTCAAAGGGCATCCGCAGGTCACTATTCAAGACCTGCCCGGTATCTATTCCCTTTCGGCAAACTCGCTTGAAGAACGCATTGCCAGCGAACAACTGACCCAACATTCGCCCGATGCCATTATCAACATTGTGGATGGCACCAACCTGGAACGCAACCTGTATTTGACGATGCAAATTCTTGAAATGGGTATTCCGACGGTCGTCGCTATCAACATGGCGGATATGCTCAGCAGACAAGGCGCGAAACTGGATTTAGACAAACTCTCTAAGCGCCTGGGTTGTCCTGTGGTGGGCATTTCGGCGTTAAAGGGCACACATATTAATGAGCTTATCGCTGAGGCTTTGAAAGTGGCCAAAAGCGGACAGGCGCCTAAGGCTTTGGCTTACGAGAAAGACTTTGAAAAGTTGCTGAGTGATGCTGACGCGGTGCTTGGTTCGGATTTGCAAGAAAATCAGCGACGTTACTGGCTAACCCGCGCGCTGGAAAACCCGGAACCGCTCAATCTCATGCCTACCACATTTGAGAAGTTAAATACTTTGGTTAAGACCTACGAAGAAAAAGAAGACGATGATATCCAAAGTCTGATTACCTTCGAACGTTACGCGCTGATTGACCAGGTGGTTGAAGGTGTGCGGGGGGGCGGAAAAGCCCCCGATGCCGTAAGCACGTCGGATAAAATTGACCGCATCGTAACCAACCGCTGGCTGGCACTGCCCATCTTTGTAGTGGTTATGACACTCGTTTTTGGCCTATCGGTGTGGAGTGCTGGTCCGGGTACTTTCCTGACCGACTGGGTGAACGAGAGTTTGTTTGGTGATATTATCCCACCCGCGGTCGAAACACTTTTGGTAAACTGGGGGGGTTGCTGACTGGCTGCAAAGTTTGATACTGGACGGTATCATCGCCGGTGTTGGCGCGGTGCTGGGCTTTTTGCCACAGATGGTGGTGCTTTTCCTGGTTTTAGCTTTCCTGGAAGGTACAGGTTATATGGCACGCGTCGCGTTTATCATGGACCGTTTGTTCAGGCGCTTTGGCCTTTCCGGCAAGAGTTTCATCCCGATGCTCGTTGGCGTAGGCTGCAGTGTGCCAGGCATCATGCTTCGCGCACGATTGAAGAAGAACGCGACCGACGCATGACGGTCACGGTGACGAGTTTCATCCCCCCCTGCGGTGCCAAACTGCCCATTATCGCTTTGATTGCCGGCGCTTTGTTCGGTGGCGCGTGGTGGGTGGCGCCCAGTGCTTACTTTCTGGGGGGGATTGCCGCGGTGATTATCTCGGGTATCATCCTTAAGAAAACCAAACCTTTTGCTGGGCCACCAGCACCGTTTGTGATGGAATTGCCCCCCCATACCGCTGGCCCGCGGTTGGCACAGTGTTGCGCTCAGTCTGGGAACGCGCGTGGAGTTTCGTGCGCAAGGCGGGAACGGTTATCTTGCTCTCAAGCATTGTCATTTGGGTTTTATCCTCTCTCGGATGGGAAAACGGCAGTTTTGGCTTGGTTGAAGATGTCGAAAATGGACTTATGGCAAAACTGGGTGGCGCGATTGCCTGGATATTCAAACCACTTGGCTTTGGTAACTGGCGCGCGGCCGTGGCGACGATAACGGGTTTGGTCGCCAAAGAAAATGTGGTGAGTACCTATGGCGTTCTGTACGGTATCGGCGAAGTCAGCGAGGCAGGTGAGGAAATTTGGCATCTTCTCGCCAGAGATTTCACAACGGTATCTGCTTACGCTTTCCTGATATTCAACCTGATTTGTGTGCCATGCTTCGCGGCGATTGGCGCCATCAAGCGCGAAATGAACAGCGCGCGCTGGACTTGGTTCGCGATTGGCTATCAGACCATCTTCGCTTATGTGCTGGCTTTGGTTTATTATCAACTCGGCACTTGGTTTACCACAGGCGCTTTCACTGTTGGCACTGTCTTTGGCATCATCGCCCTGATGGGACTGCTTTATATGATTTTCCGCCGGCAGAAAGACTACCAAAAGTCCGTGTCCAGCCTGGCACCGGCGAAATAATGGTGAGATGATGACTCCCGGAACTATTCTGGTCGCTTTGGCTGTCCTTTTAGTCGTTGCCCTGGTCATCTATGCAATGGTGCGCCAGGCGAAACAAGCCACGGCGTGTGGCAGTGTGTGCAGTGCTTGTCCGCTGGCTAAAAAGTGTGCCAAAGTTAATGAAGAAAACTTAACAACAGTAAAATTCAGGTTTGAAGATATCGTCTCGGACTCTTCAAATTAGTATTGGTTGTTTTACTCCTCAAATCAAAGAGCGTCGCTGGTCCGACGCTCTTTGTTGTGTTGGCTAATTAATGCGGGTCGTTGTGGAAGCGCAAACCATGTCCGCGGACTGTGACGATATAGTCATAATCAGGGTCAAGGGCGTTGATGCGTTCGCGCAGGCGGCGGACGAGCGCGTCGAAAGCCTGTTCGGTTACCCAGCGGGTATCTTCTTCCCAAACGGCGTTAATCAGTTCTTCGCGACTGACAACTTGCCCTGTTTTTGCGTACAACACTGACAAAAGGCTGAATTGCTGGGCGGACAGGGGCGGGTCAAGTTCAACACCGCGCACCCAAACCCGCTTTGAGTCTTCTTCAAGGCGCAGGCGGAAGGCTTGCATGAGTTCGGGCGGAATGCCGGCAAGCGGCATGGTGGCGTCGGAACTTAAAAAGAGAAAGTTTTGGGTGAAGGCCACGGTTATCTCATCCGCCTCGGTCAGTTGTTTGGGTTCGGTAAGGGGGGGTTGTCCGTTGAGATAGGTGCCGTTTTTACTGCCCAAATCTTCAAGCATTACCACCGCGCCGGTTTTGGTGATGCGCGCGTGTTGGCGCGAGACCTGGCGGTCGGGGATGACAACATCACAGGCCGCGTCGCGTCCGATGAGCAGGGTGTCGGTGATGACCCATTGTTGGCCATCCAGGGAGCTGTTGTTGGCAATGAGAACTGGATCTTCCATAATATCTTTAGAATACCTTATAATTCATTATAATCTATTCCAGACGAGATAACACAGCCTGGAAAAACATTTTTAACTTTAGATAAGAAGACCTGGATGAAACAAGAGTTTTGCAGCGGCAGCGTTTTGCACGATCGTTATAAGGTGGAGCGGGTTATTGGTCAGGGGGGCTACGGATCCATTTTGCTGGCAGAAGATTTGCGGCTTAGCGGGCGTTTCTGCGCGGTAAAGCAGGTGAGTTACGACCCTAACTACACTCCCACAATGCTTGAAGACGCGCGTGAGCAGTTTATGCGTGAAGCGACGGTTTTGGCGCGTTTGGATCACCCGAATTTGCCTAAAGTATCTGACTTTTTCTCGATAGACGACAATGATTTTTTGGTGATGGATTATATCCCCCCCGGTGATGACCTGCGCGCTGTGATTGCCAAAGCAGAAGCGAACAAGCAATTCCTGAACGAAGCCGATGTGATTGACTGGGCGATGCAAATTGGCGATGCTTTGAGCTATTTGCACAGTCAAAACCCTGCTATTCTGCATCGGGATATCAAGCCGTCTAACATAAAAGTGACACCCGCTGGGGTGGTAAAACTGGTTGATTTTGGCTTGGTAAAACTTTTGGCGCCTGGCGAGGTGACGATTACGATTATGCAGGGGGCAAGGCACCGCGCTTTATTCGCCCTTGGAACAATACGGAGGCGACTCGAACATGATGGACGGCCGCGCTGATATATATGCCTTTGGCAGCACGCTCTATCATTTGCTTACCAACACACCCCCCCGTGAACGTACGCGACCGCTTTTTAGACCCCCCCAGCAACTTAGTACCCCCCCACGTGAGATTAACCCTGCCATTTCTCCGCGCGTTGAAGATGCTATCCTGTGGGCTATGGAACTGCACCCAAACGAACGTCCGCGGAACGTGAAAACTTTCTTAAAAGCTTTGACCGGTGAATCTACCAGCAGTTTGCGTCATTTGGCGGGCAAGGTGAATTTCAGAGAGTATCAAGGCCTGGACAGAACAGAAATGATCCTGCTTTATATCGCCGGGGGGACTGACCTTTTTTTAGCTTGTTGCTGACTTTAATTCGGAATATCTAATTTCTTCTTGCGCGCTTGATGGCGCAACCACCAGATGAGTGAAGCAATCCAGCCAATCAGCATGCCCACAATGCTGGTTTGAATCACAAACCATGTGCCACTTTTGCGAATGACTTCACTTAACCATGGGATGCCCAAACTGAGTGTGAGATACGCCACCAAGCCACCCAAGACCGTGCAAAGCCCGGAACGAATTGCCCATTGTCTGCCTTTCCACCAGAAGTAGCCGATGGCATAGCTGATTCCAAAACCAGTAATAAGCAACATGATGGTTAGCAACCAGTCGTTTACGCTTGGATAGCCTGTGGGATGACTGACAAATCCCTCTTCAAGATCAGACACAGTGGCTGGTGTGGGCTGGGGGCGTAGGCGTTGGTTCGGGCGTGCGACTTGGTTCAGGCATCGGTGTGGAAGTGGGCATGATGATTTCCGCCAAACCGCCCTGGGTGGTGAGAATAAGGGTGGCAGATGTGCTGGCTTCGCCAGTGCTGGCGGTTACCGCAAAAATGCCTTCCCGCTCAACACGGTATTCAATAGTGGCATAACCATTAACCGTTGTCGCTTCGGGTAACGCGAGAATAAGCGCGTCGCTGACCATCTTGATTGTAAACTTGGTTAAGGTGCCATCGGGAACGATGTTACCGTTGCGGTCAAGGATAGGTCCGGCTTGAATACGCACCGCTTCGCCAAGCCTGAAAAGTGGCACGGGTGTTTGTGTGACTTCGGGGCCTATGATTGTATCTGTGGCAAGGGGCGTGGCAAGGTCTGGGTTGACTGGTACTGTATCAGTGACTAAGTCCAAATTGATGATTTGCTTTGGGTCTGGGGCAAGCTGATATTGCAGGTCATATGCTACAGCGGGTAAGGAATAAGGTAAAGCGCTTTTGGCGCGGGCTTCGTGCATGAGAACGCGTGCGGCGAGTTCCAAAGATGCCTTTGATGGGGGGGTAAAAAGACCATAATAAGCGGTGAGTTTTGAGACTTCGGTGGAATCCAGGTAAAAAGGTGCCCGGTAGGCAAACACGATGACCATTTTGTCGCGAAGGAGATTGGCATGATCAGCTAAAAGGTGTTTTAAGGCAGAACTGGAGGGGATTTCCGAGCTAAGGTTTTGAACGTTAAATATAATCCATCGTGCTCGTTTGAGGTGTTCTTCCAGATAAGATGATTTTTCGTTTTCAACGTCATTGAGAAAATCGGATAGCTGGGCAAAAGTGTAAGAATTGATACGGTAATCGACAATTTGGTTTGTTCCCTGGGAGCCATATAAGCCGAGTAAGGTGTTTTTAAAGTCATCTACGCCTAAGGTGTTAATTCTTGAGCATGTTTCACAGGGCAAAACGCTGCGCGTATCGCTGAAAACGGTGATGTAGTCCGTTGTTCGGGGGCCTTCGTTAAAGATGGTGTTTAGGTAGTCTTCTTTGGGAGCGAGCAAGGTGAGACTTTCGCGGGCAATTTCCAGGTTAAGTTGGTTTAGGGGGGGTTGGTCTTGCGCTTCACTTTCGGTGTCAGATATGACGTTTTTCAAGCTAAACGAATCGTAAAGACCAAGTTTGTTTTTAAGAATTTTGCCCACAGATTCATCAACCCGTTGCGCAAAAACAGTGTCTTCCTGATATTTTTGGGCAAAAAGCTGATGGTGCGTTTGATGGTTTCGGTTTGGGATTCATAGATAGACGTAGCGAAGTTGTCAAGATAGAGAATATCGTTCCCAGCCAAAAAAAGCAGTGCGGGCGATTGCGGGTGCGTCAAATGAAAGACCAGTTGGGTCAAAAAAAGCTTCGTACCGCGGGATTGCCCAGGCTGTCGCTGACCGTCAAACCGCCATTAGCTTGCCAGGTATTGAGGGGGGGAGGGACAGAAAAAAAGCTGTTGCAGGGCGATGGGGGGGTCGAAACTAACCGGCTTTGTGGTGCTGAGCACATTCCCTTGCAGACCTTGAAATCGGATATGTGAAGTCATGACACCATCAACTGTGGTAGCATCGTGACTGGCACCGGTCAGCGCGAGAAAAGGCGCCAGTTCATTTTGGACAAGTTGGTCTAAACTGCGTTGAATCGTGGAAACTTCCTGGTTGATCGGCCGGTCGGCACCCCCCCAGTCCCGGAAAATGCGTTGCCACAACCGCCATCCGATTGTTACTGCCTGTATGAATCCCGCCCACAAAAGCGTTGGCTATTTTTCCGACCCAGTAAGGGTTGGCGCCAAAACTGCTGGTACCGGTAAAAATGCCTTTGCTTGTGTCGCTGGTGTCGATGAGGTCCAGGTTAGGTCCTAAAAAGAGATTGAAGCCCAAACTCGACAGTTCTGCGCCGTAAATTTGCCCGATGGCGTTGCTTAATTCAGGCGACCAGCTTGCGCCCAGGGTCATTTCGCTTGGCAGATTGTTTAAAGCAGGCAACAAGCGTTCACTGTGATTGTCCGCCTGCGCGTGCAGATGGGCGACGTATAAGGGGGGGATATAAACGGGCTCTCCGTCTTTTAGATGGCCCGTTGCAGGCAAACCAAGGCTTTTTTTGATACGCGCTTTCCTGCAAGGCAGTGATTAAAGCTTGTGTCGCCTGCGCGGCATCCACATCAGTGAAATTTTCGTTTTTGGTGCTGAGCACAACTCCACCGATATGGTAATCCTGGATAAGTTCGATGATTTCGCTGTTTTCTGAAACGTCCGTGCCATTGAAAGTGACCAGCATCAGTTGTCCGGCTTTTTCAAGCGGGCTCATGCGCTGAAGCATCTCGAGGATTATCTGCTCTTCTGCTGACAAGCCTGGCGTTTCTCCTTGCGCGTGCGCGGACGCAAGGGGAGCAAGAGGCAGAGCGTTAAGAACAAGAGCAGAAATTTTCGCATATCAGATATTTAAGTTGTCTAGCACCTTGCGGGCATGTTCCGGGTCATCGGTGATGACCGAATCCACGCCAAAGCCTGCCATTTTAAGCAGGTCGTCAGTTTTGTTAACAGTCCACACATTGATTTGTTTGCCACGTTTGTGCAGGCTTTGCACCAGATTTTGACTAACGTCGCTATGGTGCGGGTGAAGCGCGTCGTAGCGGTAGCGACGGCCGAAACCGCCACGGTAAAGCGCACCGGCGAAACCCGGCAGGCAAAGCAAACCCGTTTGTACTTTTGGTTCGGCTTTTCTTAGTTTTATCAGATTGCGCGCATTGAACGATGAAAAAATGACGGTATCCAAAAGATTGTGCTTTTTGGTGAGTGCCAGCGCGATATCAGGGAGTTGGTCGTAAGGCCGGTGATAGTTTTTAAGTTCCACATTGATTTTAAACTTCCCGCCAAATTGTTCGTAAACTTCATCAAGCAGCGGAAGGGGGGGCGTGTTTTGAAGGCATCGCCAAAGTAAGCACCCGCGTCAAGTTCCTTGAGCTCGGCGTAACTGTGGTCAAGCACGTTGCCTTTCCCGTTGGTGCTGCGTTCCAGGTGGAGTCGTGAATAACAATCAGACGGTTATCTTTGCTGAGCATCACATCCAGTTCGATGCCATCCGCGCCTTGCTCAAGTGCCAGTTGAAAAGCTGGCAGGGTGTTTTCAGGCGCGTGGGCGGACGCGCCACGATGAGCAATGATTTTTGGATACTTGCGTGGATTATTCATGTCTCAAATTATAGCATCAAGTAGCGGGTTCAGAAGCAAAACTTGTGTCGTGTTTTATTAGGATTCAGAATGAACCAGGAAAAAGTGCTTGACTTTTTTTATGGGGGGGGCTTCGTTATAATAGCGTTCTACCTTCCTGGTAGCTCAATCGGCAGAGCGGGCGGCTGTTAACCGCTAGGTTAGAGGTTCGAGTCCTCTCCGGGGGGGAGCCTTCGGACAAGACACTCTGCATAAGCAGAGTTTTTGTTCAAGCGGTGATATAATAGACCGCGAGATATGGTCCTGTAGCTCAATCGGCAGAGCAAGCGCCTCTTAAGCGTTAGGTTCTCGGTTCGAGTCGAGCAGGATCATTCTGTTTTAATTAGTAAGCACCTTAGGTTCTCGGTCTCCTCCTACGTCGGAGCGCAAGCAGCGAGTCCGAGCAGGATGATTTTTTTTAATCAGTCATTGCAATTTATCCAAGTGACTCGTCGAATACAGTTTGTATAAGAAAAAAAGTGGCGAAGTATTATAATAGGTGTGTATTTATCTAGTCAAAAGGCGTTTGATATGAACATTACTCTAAGAAATTCCGCTAAAGCCGTCATCGTGCAGGGCGATAAAGTACTGCTTCTTCAAAAACAACATCCGGGCAACCCACGTTTCACTGTCTTTCCGGGTGGGGGGG
>JMBV01000243.1_pt1 | contig 19864 bp, 34 predicted proteins | sample 616531 | NCBI WGS metagenome assembly JMBV01 (sample SAMN02727904, study PRJNA239997) | anaerobic digester metagenome | biome: anaerobic digester; isolation source: mesophilic anaerobic digester inoculated with municipal waste water sludge... | place: Germany: Bielefeld University, CeBiTec ...
TCTTTTATTAACTCTTCTAATCCCTCTCCTATTTCCTTTCTAGTAAAATTATTTTCTTCTAAATAATCATCGGTGAAATTGTTTAATCTTCCATAGAAATCTAAGGCTAATTCCATATATCTTTTATTATTTATATTCATATTTTCAAATAATAGATTTTCTGCTTCATTTATCTTTCCTTGACTTAATAAAAAAAAGTAATTCTTTATGTAGATAGTCAGTATTGGTGTATTGTCCCATATCAGGAAGTTCGTATATTGCTGAATCTTTTTTTTAAAAATACTTTAGCTAAGAATCTCACTAGGTCTCTTATTTGACGCATTATATAATCCTGTTCATACATTAGAATCCCTCCTAATTCTATTATACAACAAAATCTAGTGATATTAAAAAAAAGTTTAATTTCACTAGATTTTTACTTCATCTTAAAAACTATTTTATATTTTCAATAGTTCCATCTTTTATTCTCGACACACGATCTGAGGCTCTTGATATTTTCATCATCTAAATTTCCTGTAGGCTCATCAGCTAGGATTACCTTTGCTCCTGTGGCTAAGGTTCTACCTATGGCTACTCTTTGTTGTTCATCTCCCGATAAGTTGGAGGGATTTTTGTTACAGCATCTCTAAAAATATTCCGTTTTTTTATAAATTAGGCTTTCAGCTATTTTTATTAATTCTTTTTTTCTATACTTGAAGTAAGTAAAAACTATATTCATCATTATGCCAAAATAATGTATTTGACCCTTTTTTTTGATACAGCAAGCCCTGCCCATCCTCCTATATTCACATCACCGACTTTAGAGTTTCCTGTATCTACTCTAAAACTAGTTCCATTAGGACCTTGGCGAAAAATAATTTCTCCATTAATGGAATTAGTATATACTATGGTTTTTATTTTATCTATATAACTTATAGAGTCTAATTTAAAACCATGGGGGGGAATATATTCTGGCAAATAATAATCTTTTGTTTTAGCACGGATAATATCTTCCTCATCTTTATCCTCATCTACTATTTTTATATCAATATATTTATTGTCTCCAGTGCTTACTATCCAAAAGGATTTTATTTTAAAAGCATCTGTTGTAGTTGTCAATACCTTAGCTGATATAAATAGAACTAAAAATACTACCGCAACTTTTGAAATAATTTTTTTTAAAATTATTTTTATATCTATTTTTCTTTATTTTGCTTTCAAAGTTTTGATTGAATTTTAAAAACCAATTATCTAAGGATTTGGGAATTTCTACACTATCTATATCTTCTACATGCTTTTCAATATCTTTATTAATATTTTCTATATAATGATATCCAATATTATTATACAATATATCTTCAAATTCACTTTGTTTATCCTTGTCATTATAGTTGGCTTGCATTATTAAACTCCTCCTTCTCAATTAATTCTTTAATAGCTAATCTCGCTCTATGGAGTCTAACTCTGACATTTCCCTCAGTAATATCTAATAAACTGGATATTTCTGTATTGGAATACCCATAATAATATTTTAGGACTAAAACATCTGCATAATCTGGATTTAATTTGCCTAAAATATCTGCTATCCACTCTGTTTCCTCTAATCTTACCATTTCTTCATCTACACTTATATCTTCTGATATAGTTTCTGTTTCTAGATAATCTGTATATACTATTTTTTTTCCTTCGATTATAAACATTGAAAGAAAGGTTCCTTACTATAATAACAAATAAGGCCTTAGTTTTGTTACAATTTGTATCCTCTATTTTATCAATTGATTTTGACATTCGAATAATTGCATCTTGAACTACATCCTCTGCTTCATGATGATCTTTGAGAATATCAAAGGCAGTCCAATAGGCAATCTTTTTATAATTATGATATATTTGTTCTAATTTGCTTCTAGTTTCAAAATCTTCTACTATCAATAAAAAGGTAACATATAATCACCCTTTCTTTTCTACTCCTTCAATTCTCCAAACTATATTAATTATTCTGATCTGTTTGCAAATTTTTCAAAGGCTATATTCCGTGCAATACACCAGTCTTTTACATTGCCACTTATTATAATATCTGTGGATTTTAATTCCTCTATGGACTTTTTCCCTAAAAGGGTCATAAGGATTTTAATTTCTTCTTTCCAATTGTTGATTTCCTCTATGGATTTTTCCACATCTAAGGTTTCCACCATATTTAGAACTAAGGCAGCTAAACCCACAGCCTTACTTCCTAAGGCCAATGCCTTTACCATGTCCATAGAATTGCAAATACCCCTGAAGCTAATATCTCATAGGAATCTATAAAATCCTGAGCCTCTAATAGGGAAGCTACAGTGGAATTGCCAAAACCCTCTAAAAAAATCATATTTATCCTTTGCTCTCCTGTAATTCTCAATTCTTGCAAAATTAGTACCTCCTGTACCACTAATGTCTATGGTTTTAACCCCCCCTATATTGATTAATTCTTCTACTGCCTTTTTGCTCATACCAAATCCTACTTCTTTCACAATTACAGGTACTCCAATATTATTTACAATATCCTCTATGTTTTTAAGCCAATTGGAAAATCCCTATCTCCCTCTGGCATAATTAGTTCCTGTGCTGCATTAACATGAATCTGTAATCCGTCTGCTTCTAAAATATCTATAGCCCTTTTAGCTTCCTCTAAAGTTTTTTTCTGCACCTAGATTTGCAAATATTATTCCCTTAGGATTAGTATCTCGAATTATTTTAAAACTACTAATTGTATCAGGATCCTTTAGGGCTGCACTTAAGGAACCAGAGGCCATTAATAAACCAGTTTCCTTTGCTATAAGGCCAAGTTTTCTATTGATTTCTTTTGTCTTATTACTACCTCCAGTCATGGCATTAATATAAAAGGGTTGTTCCATAATAAAGCCTGCCATAGATGTACTTATATCTACATCTTCTACAGCTATTTCTGGAAACACATGATGTACAAATTTAAGATTATCAAAATCAGAAATACTTTCTTCCCCATAAAATCTAAGGCTAATTCTAAATGCCGGTCCTTTCTATTTTTAATTAAGTTTTATCCTTTGTCAAATTCCCACCACCTAAATTATTTCAATTTTATTCTTTGGACTTCTTCCTTTAGATTATATACTTTATATTCTAATGCTATTATAGGATTTATATTATGTCTTAACAACAATTCTTTAATATATTTAATATTTTTGTCTTCTGGCCTATTGTGTTCATCATATAAGCTTCATTCCAATGAAAGTGGATATATTCTATATATGGCTTTAATTCCTCTATCCATTTTCCCAAATCCTCATTGGTTCGAAGTTTTGCATGGCCTATATCTAAACATATTTTTACATTGGGCATATCTATGGTTTCTATTAACTCTTTTAAAAAAAATGGATCTTCTTCAAAAATATTTTCTAAAAGAACTGTCCCATCAAAATCTTTCGCTTCTTTTAATATACTGTTCCAAAATTCCTTATTTTGCTTATTGTTTAAGGATTTAATTAAAGGTTCACTAAGCCATGGATTTATCTGACTATGAAATATTACATAGTCTATATCTAATTTTGAAGCTATTTCTAGTGTTCTAAAATATTTTTTTTATAGCTAATGTTTCTAATATCCTCATCTGGGCTAACTGGTTTTAAATCTAGGAAAGGTCCATGGAGAGATTTCGTATATGGAAAATCTCTTAATAATGTTTTATATTGTGATACCAATTTTTCTATTTCAATTTCTTTTAAATTTGGTTCTACAAAATCCTGTATTTCTACTCCTATATTTAATTTCTTAAAATCTACCGGTGAAAATTCTTCTATAGTAGATACGCATTTAACTATTTTCAATTTTATCTTCCTCCATAATATACTAATAAATCCAGTGATATGTAAAAGTTTCACAATATCACTGGATTTGCTTTCAAAATTTAAATTTCATCTATCATTACTAGCCAGTTCTATAATTTTACCTTCTTTTTTTTAAGGAATATAGATCCTTATCCGGCATTATTTCCTTAAATATTCTATAGTCTCTATGGGAGAATATCATAGAATAATCCTCCCTTTATTAGAAAATTTTAGAACTATATCTCTTCCCTTCTTCTCTTCCCTAAAAAAAATATTCTATATCTTTAATATTTATTTCTAACAAATATACTTTGTTTTGAATGTCTATAGGCCGGTCTATAACAGGGATAAATGGGAAAAAGTGCAATATTCCATCTCTAAGCCATATCTGAAGATTCCCTTCCAAAATTTTCGTATCTCCACCTTTGTAATGTACTATTCTAGTTTCTACTGGAATATCTATTTGAGATTTAAGCCTTCTGTACAAATTAGCAGTTTCATTTATGGCTTTAGATATTAGCTGCTCTTCTTCTTGTAATTTATTTTTAGTTCTTCTAATGGTAAAAAAAATAATATAGTACCAGTAAGTATAATTAGTGGCAAGAAAATATTAGGATATTCAATTGTAAGCAGTAGTAATAATAAGAATATGATGACTATAATAGTTCTCAAAAAAAACCCCTCCCAAAAACTAGTTCTATATAGTATACTTCTACATTAATTTTAAAAATCCTTCTTTTTTTATTGAAAAATTTAGGAAAATCATAAGAATTTTGGAGGTTTTAATATTTTATCCTCTATATTTATCTTATACCCTTTTATTTAATCTAACAAGGGCTAAATTAGTGTAATTTTAATGCTTACGGGGGGGTTTTGGTATATTTATCTGCAATAGAGGAAGCAGCATAAGAATTTGGTTTAGTTTCACAGCCAAATCCACAGGCCTTAATCCAGCCTACTATTTCTGGTATTAGCTTAGAACTTTGTCCAAGCTTTCCGGCATCTACATGGATACTTATTCCAAAGTCAATTTCTTCTTTTTCTAAGGCTTCGGAAAGTTTAGTTGCAATATCTAGGCTAATACTAGTTTCAAAAAAATAGTTTCTGACTTAAATTATTTATCTTTTCTACCCTTTTAATATCGTAGAAAAATATTCCCCCCATTGCCTACTCTGTGTATAGCTACAACTACTACAGTTTTGTACACTTGAAATTTTGGCTATCGGTTCCCACAGATATATTGTAGCTACTATCAGGAGACTTCTCTATAAAATCCCCCCCTATTAATTCTATCATTTTCTCATCTGATATTTTGCCATAGGTGGGACTATACATTATTATCACTTCTTTCTGTTGGTTTAATATATTGAAAATTGCCCTTATATAATATATTATACTATAATTCAGAATTTTCAAACCCGCCTATGTTTTGAAATTTACCAAATTTTCTTTTTTTTCTATTTCTACTTCATTCATTATGGTCTTCATATTTACCATATCTATTGTGCCTGTATCTCTTTCCATGACACTGGCACCACCACAGGCTGCTGTAACTTTTAACATATGCTCAAAATCATAGTTTCTAAGGATTGAAACAGCAAGACCTGCCAACATAGCCGAACCTGCACCATTAGAGTTCACTAAGTCTATACTGGGCATTTTTATTTTATATGAATGGCCTTGATACACAACTATTGCCCCCCCAGCCTTTCCTAGGGACACTATTACTATTTCTATACCATTTTCCATTATATAATTCGCAGCCTTAATTATTTCATTTTCATTTGTCAGTATAAATCCCATATATTCTTCTAATTCGTCTCTATTTGGCTTAATTAAAAAAAGGAGATGCCTTTATTCCCTGTTTTAGAGCCTCACCACTGGCATCTAAAAACACTTTTTTTCCCTCTTCTTTTGCCATTAAGATTAAGTCTCTATATGTGTCCTCAGGCATTCCATTTGGTAGTGGTCCAGAACAGCATATGATTTCTGTTTCCTTAATCATTTCCCTATAATTTCTATAGAATTCTAAAACTTCCTCATTAGATAAGGATGGAGACCTTTCTATAATTTCCGTTTCTACCCCATATTCAGTCAATATTCTAGTGGAAGTTCTAATTTCCTCTTTGATATTTACAAAGCTATAATCTATATCCATATTGTCTAGGGCCTCTATTATATAATCTCCATTCCGTCCTCCTACAAATCCAGTGATTTTAACAGGTTCACCGAATGATTTTACAATTAATCCTATATCTATGGCCTTCCCCCCCAGGTCTATATTGAACATCATAGGCAGTATAGGATTTGCCACATTGAAAATCAGATATAAAATATCTCCTATTTATTATTGGGTTTAAATCTACAGTTAAAATCAAATCTCCGCCTCCTTTCTTTATTTCTCCTTTTAAATTCGACATTTATATTCTACTTATTATCTTATAATTATTTATCCAAAATCTCAAGGTATTAAACATATAGATTTCCTGTAAAGGTGTGATATTTAGGATAAGGGAAATGAATAGTGCACTAATAGATAAAAAGATATTAAAATCTACAATAGAATGGAATTTTCACTAGATGATTATCATTTTATATTAACTCATAAGTCTATGAAAAATGTTCCAAAGGATGCTATAAATATACATGGACATCATCATAGAAAATTACTGCCTTCAAAATATAGGAAAGACAGGTATTTTAATGTGGCAGTAGACCATAATGATTATAGGCCAATTTCCATAGAGGAAATTGTGGAATATAAATTAGGGAAAGCAGAAATAAATAAATTTAGTATTATAGACCAAATTAAATATTCCAGTTTAAATATGCAATATGCCATATCTATGGCATAATAAAAAGGTGGCAAACAAACCGTCCCATTGCCACCTTTTATATTATACATTCTTATAGCATAGATACCAATCTACACAATAATAGCCCTCTTCTCCACTGACTCTCCTCAATAATTCCTCATAGGTTTGAGGAGCAGGTACTACTACTGGTTCTCCTGGTAGCCAATCTGCCGGTGTTGCTACTTTTTCTCTATCTGTTAGCTGCATTGCAATAAGCAGCCTTAGGATTTCTGGTATATATCTACCATTAGACAGAGGATATATTAATATTGCCCTTATTACTTGCCTTTCGTCTATAATAAATACATTTCTCACTGTAGTATTGGTACTTACATTTGGAGCAATCATTCCATACATTTTGGATATACTCATATCCTTATCTGCCACTATAGGAAAAGGAATAGTAACTCCCGTATTTAAATATATATTATAAACCCATGCTAAATGGGATGAATTACTATCTAGGCTTATGCCTATTAATTCAGCATTTCTTTCCACGAAAGAATTATATTGCTCAGCAAAAGCAATAAATTCCGTGGTTCACACAGGAGTAAAGTCTCCTGGATGGGAGAATAGAATTACCCACTTTCCTTTATAATCAGATAAAGTTAAGGGACCAAAGGTAGACTGGGCAGTAAAATCTGGCGCCTCCATTCCTAAAGTCAAACAGTTATTACCATTCATGATTTTCACCACCATTATCTATTATTCAATATATGATATTAAATTTAATGTCAAATGGTGATTAAATAATACCCATGGCATCTGCTTGGATTATGGCATTTTCATATATTTCCTTAGGATAATCTAAATATTCTAGGATTGCTATGGCATTTCTACTATTGCAAGGCCCATTTCTTAGTATATAGTCAAATATCATATCCTTATCTCTAATGGTTTCTATAAAATGATAATTATCGTATTTATCATTTACCAAAGTAGTCAATTCTAAATCATGAGTTGCAGCTATGGTACAAGCATTTCTATCACTCATATAATTTAAAGATACTGTGGCAGCACTAATTCGTTCTGCAGTATTGGTACCCCTAAAAATTTCATCTAAAATACATAATATAGGTTCCTTGGAATATAGGGAATCTATTATTCTCTTTAAAGCCTTAGCCTCTGCCATAAAATAGCTGTCTCCATCTACAATACTATCTGTAGTTCCAATTGATGTAAATAATCTAAAATATGAGGAACTATAGTCTTTGGCCAATACCATATATAGAGTCTGGGCAAAAATGGAATTTATGCCAATAGTCCTTAAAAATGTAGATTTTCCCGAGGCATTTGAGCCTGTAATTAATGCTCCCTTATTGTCAAATTCAAAAGTATAGGGGGGGACTGGCTTTTCTAACAACGGATGATATAATTCTTCCACCCTAAGGTGAAATTTATCACTTTCTAATTCTAAATTAGGTTCTGTATAATAATCTAGCCCAGAAATATAGGATGCTACAGAAATATATGCATCTATTTTCCAATTATAATATAGATTTCTAGTAAATCATCCTTATGTTCATTTAATTCTTTGGCAGCTTGATAAAAAGTCTTAGGTTCCCTTAGAGCTAACATATTATAATAGTCTATTAAAATTTGTAATTCACTTCTAGTCTCTTCACCAAAACTTATTTTAGAAATGTTTTTCTTTATTTTATTTACTCTCTTTAATAGTATTTCTAATTCTTTTTTTCTAGTTCCAAATTATCCATATTTATTTTAGAAATGTTTTCAGCACAAATAATTAAATTACTTAGATTTTTAAAAGTCTCTATTTCTTCAGCAATTTTATATTTATTGCTATTATAAATAGTAGCATTTACCATAGCAATAACAATAAATAAGCCCATGCCTATTTTAAAATCGTAAAATATTAATGCCAAAGGCAATATAGGCAAATAGGATAATATTCTGTACAAAATTAAAGGTCTAGTATCTACTTTTATGCCTTCACGAAAATATTCAAATAGCCCCCCTCTCCCTCGTCTTTCCCCCCAATAAGAAAAGGGGGGGGAATTGTATTTCTTGGGAGATCTTTTTATTTTCCTTTAAGGAATTGACTGTGTTTTTTTCTTTCAGCTAATGCATCCCTTTGAAAAATAGGTCGCCTCAATATGTAATATAAATATTGCATACCAGGTAAACTCATGGTATGGTCTATTTTTAAAAATACTTCATCCATATTTAAATCCTGCCAAGTAATATTATCTATAATAAAGTCCGATTCTTTATCTTGTAATAGAAAACTATGTAAATAGTCTCTACATTCAAAACCAGCTTTTACTTTAGGTCCCTTGCCCCACTGATTTTTAATTAATTCTTTTTGTAATTTAATTAATCTCTTTCGCCTTCTATTTTGATAAAATAATATAAAAACTAAAGTTAAAGCAGTAACTAAAAAAAACCAATGATTTAACTGTATTCCTAAAGCTATGCCTCCAATAATTAGTATAAAGGCAATAATTTCAATCGCATAATCTAAATTTGTTCTATATTGATTGGGCAAAATATCATTCTCCTTTTCATTTGATAGTTTTTATTATATCATATATGAATTGTTCTTTGGATAATTTTATCACAATAAAAAGGTGGCAATCAAAACGCCCCCTTGCCACCTTTTAATAGCAGTTCCAATATCTGGACTGCATTTGTACTTGCACCTTTTCTTATATTGTCAGCCACTGACCAAAGATTAATTCCATTTTCTACACTATAATCCCTTCGAATTCTCCCTACAAATATTTCGTCTCTTCCTTCTGCATCTATGGGAGTGGGGGTAGATATTGTTTTTATATCATCTTTTAATATAATCCCTTCTGCATTTTTAAATAAATTTAAGACATCTTCCATATTAAAACTTTTTTTTAGTTTCTAAATTTATGCTTATAGAATGAGAGTATTTTACTGGAACTCTTACTGTAGTAGCAGTTATTTTTATATTGGCCTTTAAAATTTTATTTGTTTCATTTATCATTTTCATTTCTTCTTTGGTATAACCATTGTCTAGGAAATCGTCAATATGGGGAATTAAATTATATCCTATTTCCCTGGGATAAAATTTCTCTTCTTCCCCCCCATTTATAGTTCTTTCCAAATCTGAAATTCCCTCTTTTCCTGATCCAGATACAGATTGATAGGTTGAATATACAATTCTTTCGATTCCATATTTTTCATATATGGGGAAAATACTCATAACTGCCTGTATAGTAGAGCAGTTGGGATTTGATATAATGCCTTTGTGTTTTTTTTATTTCATCCCCATTTATTTCTGGTATTATTAAAGGCACATCCTTATCCATTCTAAATTCACTCGAGTTATCTATAACTACTGCGCCATTTTCCACAGCCCTTTTGGCATATTTTCTACTAATATCTCCCCCTGCTGCAAATAAAACATAGTCTATGTTCTTAATATTATCTTCCCTTAATTCTTCTATAAAATATTCTTTACCATATAACAATACCTTTTTCCCCCCCTCTGATCTTCCTGAAGCAAAAAAAACCTTATGTTTTGGAACTCTAGCTTTCTTTCTTCTATTCGCTTTATTATTTCTTCTCCTACTAAACCCGTTGCCCCCCCTACTACACCTATTGTAATACCCATTAATATCCCTCCCTTACTATTGATACAATATCTCCAATGACTGACACTGCCGTTTCCCTTGAGCCTGCACCAGGGCCACTTAAAAATATATCTCCAGCATTTTTACATTTGAGCAATATTCCATTTAGGGCTCCATCTATATTGTATAGAGGATTTTCCATATCTACTATTTCTGGTTTTACAGAATAAGATATTGCATTATCTTTATTTTTATTCTTCCTATTAGCTTAATCTTTTTGAATTTTTATTGGCATATTCTATATCCCATTTGCTTATTTTATCTATACCTATTCTTTCTATATCTTTAGCTTTAGGAAATTCTCCATAAATTAGATTGCCTAATATACCTAGTTTATACATTGAATCATAGCCTTGAATATCAGAAGAAGGATCTGCTTCTAAATAGCCCTTATTATATGCCAATTCCATGGCCTCATGGTAATTTAGGCCTTCTTCTATTTTACTTAGTATATAATTTGTAGAACCGTTAAATATTCCCTGAACTTCTTCTATTTCATCAGATATTAAGGACTCTTCTGCTACTTTTATTATGGGAATGGCTCCAGCTACTGCTGCTTCGTATTTAAGACATACATCATTATCACTGGCTATTTTAAATAGTTCTTCATTTTTAGTAAATAAGGCCATTTTATTAGCTGTTACTATATGTTTATTATTTTCCATAGCCTTTTTTTATATAATCCACTGATACAGTATCTCCTCCAATTAGCTCACATACTATATCTATTTCCTTATCTTCTAAAATATTACCAATGTCTTCAGTCATAATGCCTTGTAAATTACTATGATATTTTCCAATATCTCTAATTAATATTTTTTTTATTTTTATAGAATAATCTTCTCCTGTAATTCTCTTTAGTCTTTTATTAATGATATTATAATTTTCATCTAGTATTTTTTTTAACTCCATTAGCTACTACTCCAAATCCCAGTATTGCAATATTAATTTCTTTCATCTCCTACTCCCTCCAAATCTCCTATTATTGTTCCTTCTAAAAAGGGATTATTTGTATTTCTAATATTTATTGGAATCTTATTTACCATTACTGGCTTTATAGCATCAATATGATATATTTGATCTCCATTTAGACTAATTTTCAAAAAATCGTCATAACTTAATTTACTTATTAATTTGGCGTCTTCGTACTTATTAGGATCCTTATTCATTACACCATCTACATCTGTCCAGTTTTCATATATATCTGATTTCATGGCACTGGCTACTAGGGAACCTGTAATGTCTGAGCCTCCCCCCCTTTCAAAGGTTTTAATTTTATTATTATGGCCCAGTCCATAGAATCCAGGAATAACGAATTTTCCTCCTTCTTCCACATTTTCTCTAATCTTTATATAAGTCTTTTCCATATCTATTTTATCTTCTTTATTAAAAAAGATTATATTTTTTTGGATCTAGAAAATTGAAATTCAGATATTCTGCCATAATGATACCAGATAAATATTCTCCCCCCCTGCTTAATATAAAATCCTTGTCTTCTGATTCTTTTATTTCTAATATGGTTTTGTCTATTATTTTTAAAATTCTGCTATCTAAACCTAGTTCTTTTACTATATTATAGTATCTGCCTTTTATTAAATTTAACAGACTTTCTTTCTCATCTATATATTCACATTCAAAATATCCTATAAGCAGGTCTGTTACTTTTATATCTCCCTGATACCTTTTTCCTGGTGCTGAAACTATTACTAGATTTCTATTTCTATCGCTGAGTATTATATCCCTAACTTTTTTTAAATTGATTGCTATCACTTAGAGAACTACCTCCAAATTTTAATACTTTTTTTAGTCTGAATTTCATTGATATTATAAGGGGGGGTTTCTTGATAGACGCAATAATTTAGCCAATTAGTAAAAAAACAGACTTCCATGGGCTTTCCATCTCATAATAATCCCGTCTTCTTCAATTTCATTTCTAAAATAGTTTATGGGTTTTTCTATATTTATTCCTTTTTCCTTGTCTCTTAAATATTCTTTATATAGAGTGTCTCGACTGTACTCTCCGTGGCCTGAGATAAATACAAATCTATTATCTAAACTGGTAACTAAATTTACTCCTGTATCCTCCCTACTACTAATAATTTTAAATCCTTTACTTTTCTTACATCTTCCTCCCTAGTATAAGAGTATCTAGATTGGGGAGAATAGAATATATCATCAAACCTTTAGTTAAAACATTGTCCTGTAAAATTTTATATTCATATACGCCAAATATCTTTTTATTTAATGTGTATTTTGGAATGTCGTAGTAATAATAAAGTGCTGCCTGAGAAGCCCAGCATATAAACATGGAAGAGTAGACATTTTCTCTGGCAAATTCAAATATCCTTTCTAATTCCTCCCAATATAATACTTCTTCAAAATCTAGTTTTTCTACTGGTGCACCTGTTATAATCATTCCATCGTATTTGTTGTTTTGAATCTCTGAAAAATCCTTATAAAATCTCTTTAGATATTTTTCTTCTGTATTCTTGGATTTATATGTTTCTGTGCGAATTAGATCTATATTCACTTGTAAGGGCGTATTAGAAAGGGCCCTTAAAATCTGAATTTCTGTCTCTTCTTTATTTGGCATTAGATTTACTATTGCAATCTTTACTGGCCGAATATCTTGGGCCCTTGCCCTTTCTTTCCCCCCCATTATAAATATATTTTCTTTTTCTAAGATTTTCTTTGCAGGTAAATTATTCTCAACGATTAATGGCATTTTGGCTCCTTTCTAAGGCTTGGTTTAAGTCAGATATTATCTCGTCTACATTTTCTATTCCTACTGATAATCTAATCATATTTTCTTCTATACCACTAGCTTTTTGTGCTTTCTTTGACAATTGTCTATGGGTCATACTTGCTGGATGAAGTACATGAGTTCTTATATCTCCCACATGGACTACTAATGTAGCAAGCTCTAAGCTATTTATAAATTTCTTTCCTTCTTCCACTCCACCCTTTACTCCGAAGGATATGATCCCACTGGCACCGTTTTTAAATACTTTTTAGCTAGATGGTAATCTTTGCTGGATTCCAATAATGGATAACTTATCCATTCGACATTAGGATGTTTTTCTAAATATTTAGCAACTGTAATTGCATTTGTTGAATGTTTATCCATTCTCAATGCCAGGGTTTCTACACCTAAATTAGTCAGGAAGGCATTAAAGGGGGGGCTCATGGTTGTTCCTAAATCCCTTAAAAATACTACCCTGGCCCTAGTAATATAGGCTAATTCTTTGAAACTTTCTGTATAACTAAGGCCATGATAATTGGGGGGGTCCTTATCTGTCAAGTATGGGAATTTCCCATTTTCCCAATTAAATTTCCCACTGTCTACGATTATTCCTCCAACACTAGTTGCATGACCATCTAAATATTTTGTAGTGGAGTGAGTTACTACATCTGCTCCGTGTTCAATAGGTCTGCATAAATAGGGTGTGGGAAAAGTATTATCAACTATAAATGGAATATTGTTTTTATGAGACAGTTTAGCAAATCTTTCTATATCCAATACCCTAACTCCAGGATTTCCCAGGCTTTCTCCAAATAATAATTTGGTATTTTCCTTAATAGCATTTTCTATTTCCTCATCACTAGAATCTAGATCTACAAAAGTAGTTTCTATTCCAAAATTTTTAGAGTTGAACTAATTAATGTAAAGGTTCCACCATATAAATTGTTAAAGGCTACTATATGGTCCCCCCCAGTTTTACATATAGTAAGTATGGCTAATAAATTGGCTGATTGCCCTGAGGAAGTAGTTAATGCACCTACTCCACCTTCCAATGCAGCTATTTTTTTCTCCAAAACTTCTAAACTTGGATTTGAAATCCTAGAATACATATGGCCTTCTTTTTCTAAATCAAATAAAGCTGCCACCTCATCTGCATTGTCGTATTTATAAGTTGTGGATTGATATAATGGTGGAATTCTAGTTTCACCATTTTTAGGCTCGTATCCTCCTTGAACACATAATGTTTCTACTGATAAATTTTTCATTTTGGTTCCTCCTTAAATTAAAAAAATCCCCCCCTTCAAAGAGAAGAGGATTTTTTATTGTCTTTATAAAAATAAAAAAAACTTTCTCCTACAAAGGACGAAAGTTTAGCTCCGTGTTACCACCTTTTTTTTATTATTATTTCACAATAATAAACTCATCAGGTACTATCATACCCTATCACTATAACGGGTGAACCCGTATTAATCTAAACCAGAGTCTCGACTAATCCTAGAGAAAGACCATGTTCATTCTTCTTCCTTTTATTTCCTTTCACCATATGGAAACTCTCTGTAAAAATTTCAAAGAATTACTCTTCTTTCTATAAAGTTATTTTTGTATTCTAAATTTCATAAATAATAACATAGAATTTTTAAATTGTCAACTACTTTAGTTTAAATCTTTTTTTATTCTTTCTAAGCTTCTTCAAATTCTTTAGCTTTTTATTTTCTTTCATTTCTTCATTATCTACTATTCCATGTTCAGCAGCCATTTCGTAATTCATCTGATTAAAAAAAATTTTCATCCATTCTATTTTTATTTTTATTATCCATTTATATCACCTCGTATTTATTTTTTTCTATATTTTGTATTTTAATACAAGGTAATTAAAGGATAGTTTAGGTGAGAATCAAAAAGTTTCCTTGGCTTCAGCCATAAAATAACTGTCCCCCCCTTCTATAATACTATCTGTAGTTCCAATAGATGTAAATAGTCTAAAATAAGATGAACTATAATTCTTTGCCAATGTAAAAAAATCCCTATATTCAAGACCAGCTTTTACCTTTGGCCCTTTTCCCCCCCATTGATTTTTAATTACCTCTTTTGCAATTTAATTATCTTTTCTCTTTTTTTTCTTTTGATATAGTAGTACAAAAATTAAAGCTGGAACTAAAAAGAACCAATAATTTAATTGTACTCCTAGGGCTAGGCCTCCAACAATTAATATAAAAGCTACAATTTCAATTATATAATCTAAATTTGTTCTGTATTGATTGGACAATATATCACCTTCCTCTAAGATAAATATATTTTCTAATTCATTATCAGTATACCGTATTCTTTTATTATATTCCAGATATATGTCCTTATTTTCCCTATCTTGAATTTTTAAGAAAATAAATTATTCCATTTTTCTTACTTCTCTGGTATAATATTTGAAAAACAAGGGGGGGTGATGAAATTGGCTAGAATAATTGGGGGGGAAAGAATTATACTTCGAGAATATCAAAAAGAGGATTTGCCTTATATAAGGACTTGGGTAAATGATCCAGAGATTACTGATTATTTAAGTAATGTTTTTCTGTATCCTCATACTGTAGATGGAACAGAAAAAATTTTTAAATGCTATGCTAGAGGGTAATACTGATATGAAAGGTTTTGTTATTGCTCATAAAGATACAGAAGAATATATTGGCCAGATAGACTTAATAAATATAGATTGGGTAAATAGAATTGGCACTATTGGAATAGTAATAGGAAGCAAAGAGAACTTAAATAAAGGCTATGGTACTAAAGCCATTAAACTATTACAAGAATTTGCTTTCAATAAACTAAATCTTCATAAATTAGATTTAGAGGTAAGGGCATATAATGAAAGAGCTATAAATTGCTATAAAAAAATGTGGTTTTATAGAAGAAGGTAGAATTAGGGAAAATTTCTATGTAAATGGAAAATATACTGATACTCTATTTATGGGAATTTTAAAAAGGGAGTGGATAGCATAAATACAGAAAAAAAAGTGGCAATCAAACCAAACCTTGCCACCTTTTTATATTATATATTCTTATAGCATAGATACCAATCTACACAATAGTATCCCTCTTCTCCACTAACCCGCCTTAATAATTCCTCATAGGTTTGAGGTGCAGGAACTACCACTGGATCCCCCTGGTAGCCAATCTGCTGGTGTAGCTACCTTTTCCCTATCTGTAAGCTGCATTGCAATAAGTAGCCTTAATATCTCTGGGATATATCTACCATTAGATAGGGGGGGTATATTAGTATTGCCCTTATAATTTGTCTTTCATCTATGATAAATACATTTCTTACTGTAGTATTGGTGCTTAGATTTGGGGGGGCAATCATTCCATACATTTTAGCTATACTCATATCCTTATCAGCTACTATTGGAAATGGAATAGTAACTCCTGTATTTTGATATATATTATAAACCCATGCCAAATGAGATGAATTACTATCTAAACTTATTCCTACTAACTCCGCATTTCTTTCAACGAAAGAATTATATTGCTCTGCAAAAGCAATAAACTCCGTGGTTCACACAGGGGGGGTAAAGTCTCCTGGATGAGAAAAAAGCACCACCCATTTTCCTTTATAATCAGATAAAGTCAAAGGTCCAAAGGTAGACTGGACTGTAAAATCTGGCGCCTTCATTCCTAATGTTAAACAATTGTTTTCATTCATAATCTTCACCACCATTATATATTATTTGGTATATAATATTAAGCTTTACTTAAGATGGTGATAAAGAAATAATCTTATCTGCAAAGGCTATGAATTTATCAGATGTTTTTTTTATAATTTCAGAATGAAATTCACTTGTTTTACGTGTTGGATAATACATATGCATATGGTTTGTAGGTTGTAAAATAGCCTTGTCTATATTGTATTCATTCATCAAATTAATATTAACTAGGGTAATGAACTACACCAATTTACACATCCCTATAACATTTCTATAAATGCAGCAATTCTAGTTTTTAATTGTCCCTTGTCAGTTTCTGAATAATCTGTTTCTATACTCATATAGGGTATTCTTTTGTCTTTATTTACAAAGTTCTTAATCCTGCGGGTTTCTACATTATAAGTATGACAAGCTTGTAAAATAACATCTATTACTGCATCTGCCTTGTAATCATCAATTAATTCTGATAGTAGTTCGATTCTACTATCATTTGGTGCCATTACTGAGCACCCTATGTTTAGATATTTTTCTGCCAGTGCATCTACTGGATCTTTAGTTTCATCAACTAGATTAATTTTTTTTCTTTTATGCCGCTACAGTTTTCATAGCATACAACTATAGCGCCATTCTCTTCTATAATGGGAATAATCTTATCTGCAACTCCTCCTAATGGACATCCAGTGATTATAATTCTTGGAATATCTGAACTATATTCTATAGATTTACCTTCAGTATCCGCTTTTAATCCTGTTACTAATTCCATTATTTTTTTTCATTTTGCTCATCTTTATCAAATGTAAAGGATGCTCCATGTAAAACTGTATGGACCTCCATTCCCGTTATAGGCGAAGGTGTTATTTTTCCTAAAGAATATAATTCCCTTAAAGATCTTCTTTCATCATTACATTTTTTTTATAGCTTTTCTCAAATCCTCATCAGTGATTCTCACATTAAATTCTTTTTCTAATCTTTCTATTAATAAAATGATTTCATTTTTCCAAACTGTAAGAGCATGGTCTCTGTCTGTAGCTTGGGGGGGTAGCTGCATTACATGCATTGGTTTTATCTCATTTAAGTATTCGTACATCTTTTTCTTGCCATCACAGGTAGTTTCCCCCCCAACAATTATATCTGAAAATAAGTAAAGGGACATTTTTCAGTTAGAGCATAGCCATAGCTAGATTTTATAAGTGGACATAAATTTTTAGGAAGATCTATTTCTGCGTCAGCTATTGTTTCATCACTCATTCCACATAGTGATATGGGGTAAGCCCCCCCTGCTGCATATATAACTTCAATGGGTGTAAAAGTACAAAAAGTTCCTACTATATGTTTGCCTGAATCCTTGTACTCTTTTACTCTTATAAATGAATCTCTTCTTGCCTCGCTAAATTCATCAAATATCTTTGGCAGATTGTTCACAATTATTTCCCCCCTTCATATGCTAAATATATAGGTTGATATAAACTTATCAATTTGACAATCCTATTATATTATAGCACTGAAATCTTTCATAGGGTTGAGATATACTATGATTTTCTTCTATCAGATTTTACTTATGATTAATCTTATCTATATCCTTAAAGATATTATCGAAGTTTGTATATCCCTACGGTATTAGGATGTTAATTTTTCTTTTTCCTTATCTAGTAGACCGTATCTTTCTACAGCACTTTCTAATATAGTGCTCATAAATTCCGAGGAACTCATCCCTGCTGCTTTAGCTGAATATCCCATATATCCATGATGAACTTCTATCTTACCATCATCATCTTTTCTTGAATCCATAGTAAGTCCAGCAAAGGTATTAATTTCTAGGAAATAAGGTATGCCGTCCTTCCCTACAATCATATCAATTCTAGAATAGTCTTTTGCATTTAATACTTTATATATATTTAAGGCAGCAGTCTTAATCCTTTTCTCCTCTTCTTTGGGAAAATTAGCAGGGCAATATATGATTTCATTATCATACATTTTATGCTCAAAAGTATTCGTTTTAGCAGAATTGTATTCAATCTCCACAATAGGTAGCACCTTTGGATTTTTATATCCTATAACTCCCACGGTAATCTCTCTACCCTCAATAAACTCTTCTATTAATGCTGCTTGACCTATTTTTTTCTGTAATCTTTTTGATTACACTTGGTAATTCTTCATATTTATATATTATATTGTCTTCGCTAATGCCGGCACTCCCACGACCATCAATTGGTTTTACAAAAGGGGATAGTTTAAGTAGTTTATACCAGGTATACTATCCACATCTTTAGCTATAGCAAATTTAGGGGTATGTAACCGATTATAGGCTACAATCTCTTTTCTTTTAACCTTGTTCAATGGTACCAAATCAATTCCAGAGCCTACATATGGAATACCAAAGGCTTCTAAAAATGAAATTTCCCTTGCACTAGATGCATTGAATATAATATCAATCTCTTCCCTTATAATATTCCTTAAGGTTTCTCTAGGGTCCTTTTCCATTCTAACATGCACACATTGTAACCTGCACCCTTTAAAGCGGAATAATGATGATAAGCCTCTTCATAGGCATCATCATAAACCTTGTCAGGGGGGGTAATTCTCATCTGCTGTTCCACATTTCTAAACTTTCTCCAAAATACACCAACCTTCATATACATGCCTCCCTTTTATATATACAAAAAAAATAACTATAGAATTGTTATACATGCCTTTTAAAAAAAAGGCATGACAAATTGATTAATTTGAATTTTATTTTTCTTTAGTGGTTTATTAATAGATAAATCAAAGATTAAAAAGTTGAATATTTAGAATGGAATTTCCCGAAAACCCATAAGGTAAGAATTTAATAGGAAATACACTACATATATATTGTATCAAATAGGAATTTTTTTTGCAAATTATAGTAGGTGCGGAAATAATAAGGGTATACCATTTTGGTATACCCTATTTCATTAACCCATATTTAATTTTTACCCTATCTAATATCTTTATCCATCTATTGCTAAAGAGAGAGATAAAGACTACATTAGAAATAGCATGATTTAAATCAAATTTAAAACTAGCTATACAGGAGGCTAAATATACTTTCCAAGTTAATGTACTGGAATCTAAATATAATACTCCCCCATAGATTCATTATCCAGCCAAA
>JMBV01000244.1_pt1 | contig 19829 bp, 26 predicted proteins | sample 616531 | NCBI WGS metagenome assembly JMBV01 (sample SAMN02727904, study PRJNA239997) | anaerobic digester metagenome | biome: anaerobic digester; isolation source: mesophilic anaerobic digester inoculated with municipal waste water sludge... | place: Germany: Bielefeld University, CeBiTec ...
CAGTCCTCAAGGGATATTACGGTGGAAAAGAACGCGTTGTCCAACTCACTGGACACTTCAAGCTTGTACTCATCGTCGCGTTTGCCCATAACGTCGCGCAATTTATTGTCCATTTTCCATATGGATTGATATCGCTTGTATCCTTCCCATTTGGCCCCTTAGTTCTTTGAGTTTTTTTTCTACAGGCTTCCACATCGGGGTAATTTATATCAAAATCCAGGGTATTTAGTGTTTTTGTTGACTTATTTCTGCCCTATACCACTGTAAATAAATCCGAAGGAAGAGAGCTCCTCTCTGTTGTAGATGTTTCTACCGTCTATCACGACATGGTTGTTCATGATTTTCTTCAGTATATCCCAGTTGGGCATGCGAAACTCTTTCCATTCGGTGGGCACAATCAGCGCATCTGTTCCGTTGGCAGCATCGTATATATCCGTGGCGTAATAGACCGATTCGTTAAGATATTGACGTGCCTCCTGCATAGCAGCAGGGTCGTAGGCACGTACAAACACACCTGCATCAATCAGGCTCCTTATGAGTGTGAGCGATGGAGCATCGCGCATATCATCGGTTTCGGGTTTGAATGATAATCCCCCCCATACTGCAACAGTTTTCCCCTTCATATCGCCATTGTAGTGAAGTCTGAACTTCTCAAACAGAATATTTTTTTTGCCTGTTATTCACCGCTTCTACGGCTTTCAGTACACCCATTTCATATCCCGCATCTTCTGCCACCTTGATGATTGCGCGTATATCCTTGGGAAAACAACTTCCCCCCCCGTAACCACAGCCGGGATAAAGAAAGCTTCTGCCTATGCGGGAATCGCTTCCCATACCGCGGCGCACCATGTTCACATCGGCCCCCCCTACCCGTTCACACAGGTTCGCAATATCATTCATAAAGCTGATTCGTGTTGCGAGCATTGCGTTGGAGGCATATTTGGTCATCTCCGACGAGAGAATATCCATAAAGATAACACGGAAGTTGTTCAACAGGAAAGGTCGATACAGCCTGGTCATCAACTCCTTCGCCTCTTCGCTCTCAACGCCCACGATAACCCTATCGGGGCTCATAAAATCGTTCACAGCAGCGCCCTCTTTCAGAAATTCGGGATTGGAGGCCACATGAAACTTCAAATCCTTCAGCCCGCGTTCATCAAGCCGCTTCCTCACCAGATCGCTTACACGATGAGAAGTTCCTACGGGAACAGTACTTTTGGTGACAATCAGCAACGGTTTAACCATATTATCAGCAATGGTGTTTGCTACAGTCATCACATATGAAAGGTCGGCATTCCCGTCTTCATCTGAGGGAGTACCTACGGCAATAAAAACAATCTGCATATCGTTCAGCACCGAAGGAAGATCGGTAGTGAAATGAAGTCGCTCGGCCTCGTAATTTCGTATTACAATACTTCTCAATCCTGGCTCGTAGATGGGTATAGATCCCTTTTTAAGCCCTTCAATCTTTGCACTGTCAATATCTACACAAGTAACATCAACACCCATCTCTGCAAAACAAGCTCCAGAGACCAGCCCCACATAACCTGTTCCTACAATGGCTATCTTCATATAAATGATTTTTTTTAATTTGAATTTGAATTGAGTTTATCTTTCAAGCTGTTTACCGGATAAAGCACTGTCAGCAATCCTATAGCACCTACAACAGTAAAAACAACCAATATATCGGCAGGTTGTACAATCACAGGATAGGCATCTATAATGTAAGCACCGGGTATATCACTCAGTCGCAGCAGGCCGAAGTGCTGTTGCAACAGGCATAAAATCAAACCAGTCACAATACCTGCAACAATCCCGATAAAAGTAATGAGCCACCCTTCATACAAAAAGATGCGGGAAATCATCCTGTCGGAGGCCCCCATATTCCTGAGGCTTCTGATATCTTCGAGTTTCTCTACGATAAGCATAGACAAAGAGCCTACCACGTTAAACACAGCTATGAGCAAGATAAATGCCAGAATAAGGAATGTTACCCATTTCTCTATTTGCAGCATTCTGTACGACTCTTTCTGTTGCTCAAATCGATCCTCAACAAGAAAGTCATCTCCCAGTATATGTTCTATCTCCCGCTTTATTCTTTCACCTGGGTGTTGGGAAGAAGATTCACTTCGAGTGATGTCACCTCGTTTTCGTAGTCGAAAAGGGTTCGTGCAAGCTCAATAGGAATGATGGCCATCTGTTCATCATATTCCGGTGAGTTAAGGCTGAAAACGCCGCCTATCTGCGCATACCCGGAGGTGAATGCTGCAGTAGGATTTGCCAGATTCACCCTTACATTGCGCTTTGGAGAATAGATCTCTATGGGGGGGTTGATAAAACCAGGGCGGGCACCTAACGTCACAGCCAGCCCAGCTCCCAATGTAGCGTAATCCACCACATCCTCACGAAGCTTAAATGAGCCGTCCACTATGAGTTTCTCCATGCCGGCCATCAGTTTAAAGTCTTCCGAAACCCCCCCTTTCACAAGTACGGGCACTTGCCGCCCTTCGAAAACAAAAAGCGCATTCTCTTCCAGAGACTCTGATACTGTCCTCACCTCTTTTATTTCAAGGGCTTTACTAAACTTAGTTGTATGCCAGTCAAAAACCTTTCCCTCCTTTACAGTGATCTTCAGATCGGGATCAAATGCGTTGAACATACCCTCCACTATTCCTCCAAAACCGTTGAAAACCGAGAGCACACATACCATAGCCATAGTGGCTATGGCAATACCGCACACCGATATAAAGGAAATAACGTTGATGGCGTTATGCGACTTCTTGGAAAAGAGATACCTGCGTGCTATGTAAAATGATATGTTCAACGGAGATAGTTTTTTTTACAGGTCTTTCAACAATCTATCGATATTCTCTATATAATCGAGTGAATCGTCCACATGAAACATCAGTTCAGGAATGACCCGAAGCTGATTTCTCAAACGCTTACCTAATTCATAGCGGACAGATTTCACATTATCGCCGATATTTGTAACCAGTTCCTTAGCCCTTTCTGACGGGAAAACACTTAAATAGATATGTGCTAGCCCCCCCAAATCGGGCGATACGCGAACGGTTGTCACCGAGATCAATACGCCGTTCATCTTCCTGGTTTCGACTAAAAATATTTCACTGAGTTCTTTCTGTATAAGTCGATTTACCTTCTGTTGTCTGTTTGAGTCCATATTCTTCTATTTTTTTTCTTATGAGTGTTAGCCCGTCGCGGACAGGCAAAATCACTTTCTCTACTCTATGGTCTGATGAAAGCCTTTCATTAAAGTTCAAAACACCTTTGGTCGACCAATCGTTGCTTTTCACTTTTTCCACCACTTTACCGTACCATAGCGTGTTATCAGCAAGGATAAAACCACCCTTTCTGATTTTTGGAACAATTGCCTCAAAATAGTCCCAATATAGTTTCTTATCAGCATCAATAAAAGCCATATCGAAGCTTTCATCTTCGAAGCCGGGAATTATCACCATGGCATCGCCAATGTAGAGCTTTATCTTGTGACCGTGCTCTGAAAGTGCAAAATTCTGACGGATATAGTCCTCCAGTTCGTCATCTATTTCGATGGTATGCAGTTCACCTATCTCACCAAGCCCCTCGGCAAAGCACAATGCCGAGTACCCGACAAAGGTCCCGATTTCGAGGATCCGCTGCGGCTGGATCATCTGAGTAATCATTTTCAATAGCCTCCCCTGCAAATGCCCGGCGTTCATATTCGTCTGCAGCATCTTCACATGCGTGTCGCGGTCGATATTTTAAGCAGGTCAGGTTCTGCATCTATATGGGATAGAATATATTCCTCTAACTTGTTATTCATTGTAACCCTTTGTCTTTATGTTGACGTTCATTGCACAATAGAACCATCACATTGTATAGTCAGGCAAAATATATTTCTCTTTCGCTTCCAGAATTTTCCAAGCCTCGCTTATCTCAAGATATGTTGTACCGCCTGTTTCGCCGAAACTACCTCCCAGGTAAGCAACCCGGTCTTTTGATTCTATCATTTTCTTATCTATCAGCTTACGGATAGCATCAGTAAAATAGGCTCTACGGCTCTCTTTGGTATTACCGTCTCCTTTACCCTGCTGGTACTCTGCCAAATGCCATATGACAGTGCCAGCTCACGTGCAAGCCTTTTACTTGTGGCAATGGCATAGATGGGACTTCTTCCACGGAAGGCGGCCAGCACTCTGGCTGTTCTGCCGGTATGGCTGTCAGTTACAATAGCTTTAACATTAAGCCGAGCTGAAGATTTCACTGCCTGTTTTGCCAGGAATTCAGTCACTTCACGGTCGTCATCAGTATTGTATGGGACACGTATATCGTTTTCCTCCAGTTTTGTCAACTCCGCTTCATATGCCGTTTTCGCCATAGTACTGACAGCTTCAACAGGATATTTCCCGTAAGCGGTCTCTCCGCTGAGCATCACGGCATCGGTACGATAGTATATGGCGTTTGCTATATCTGTTATCTCGGCACGTGTGGGACGCGGGTGATCAATCATAGAGTGCAACATCTGCGTTGCTACTATCACCGGCTTCTTGTGGTGAATAGCTTGTCTGATAAGTACACGCTGAATGCCTGGAATCTTCTCCTGTGCCACCTCTATACCCAGATCGCCGCGAGCCACCATGATACCATAGGCAACCTCCAATATCTCGTCGGCGTTATCCACACCCTCCTGATTCTCTATCTTGGCTATGATCTTGATAGGGCTCTTCAGCTCATCAAGTATATCCTGCACTGCCAGCACATCCTCCCTGTTTCTGACAAAAGAGTGTGCAATAAAGTCCACCTCGTGCTTCTCTGCCAGTGCAATAAATTTCCTGTCCCTATCAGTAATGGCCGGCAGGTTAATTCTCACACCCGGGATATTTACGCTTTTACGGCTGCCGATGATACCGTCATTCATCACTCGACAGAGAGATGATCGGTTTTCACCTCAAGAACTTGAAGGTCTATTTCACCGTCATCAATCAGTATATCATCGCCCTCCCGCATTTCTCCGGCTATATTATTATATGTTATACAGATAGAATCGTTAGTAGATACACCGGCGGAATTTCCAACTATTTTTATTTTATCGCCAGTTTTTAGTTTGATTGGATTTTCAGCACCGTAGTCCTTATCTCAGGCCCTTTTGTGTCGACCAATATAGCAATCCGCTCAGATACTTCCCTTACGTTTCGGATAATCTTTAAAAAAACCATCTTCGTCAAGATGAGCCGAGTTAAGCCGAACCACATTCATTCCGGCTTTGAATAGTTGTTCCAGGAAAGCCACATCGCACCTTTTATCGGATATGGTAGCTATAATTTTAGTATGTTTATGCATATTTTGGCCGTAAGCTTAGTATGTATTATTTAACGTTTATATCTATTTATTGTTTGCCAAAATAATTGCATCAACAGCCAACCGGTAAGAATCGGTTCCAAATCCGGCAATCACCCCCCCTAAACAAACGGGCGAAAGCATTGAATGGTGGCGGAACTCCTCCCGTGCATAAACATTGGAGATATGCACTTCAACCACCGGCGCAACAACCGATTTTATAGCATCACGTATTGCCACCGATGTGTGTGTATAGCCTCCTGCATTAAGAATAATACCTTGGCAAACAAAGCCTGCCTCATGTATCTTATCGATAATTTCGCCTTCGATATTCGACTGGAAATAGTCAATTTCTATCTCAGGATACTCTTCTTCCAGTTCGCTGAGGAAGTCGTCAAACGTTTTGTTGCCATATATACCGGGTTCACGGGACCCAAGCAGATTGAGATTTGGCCCGTTAATGATTTGAATCTTCATACGATCACTATGTTTTGAAAAACAAAGATACAACTATTTATTTACCATATAGAGAGATGAAACCTCTTTGTGGATCAATGAAGAGAGGGTACCACATAATGTGGCACCCTCAAAATATAAAAACAATTGATTTTTAATTTTCTCCACCTGCCGGTTCTTCTTCCGCTTCACTTCCTGCGGTAGTATCTGCGAAAGATGCTGCAGCCATACGTTTATAAGAGCGATAGCGCCACTGTGCATTTTCTTTTGCGGCATCGAACAACTCTCCTGCTTGCTGTGGGAAAGATTTTGTCAACTGCGTATATCGCACTTCGCCCATAAGGAAGTCTTTGAATTTGCTCCAGTCAGGCTCCTTGCTGTCGAGCTGGAACGGGTTCTTACCCTCTTTTTCCAGACGGGGGGGATCATATCGCCACAGATGCCAGTAACCACATTCAACAGCAGCTTTCTGTTCGGCCTGAGAAAATCCCATACCCCCCCTTCTCAACCCATGACTGATACAGGGTGAATAGGCAATAACGATTGAAGGGCCGTTGTACGACTCTGCCTCTTTAAAAGCTTTCAGTGTTTGCGACTGGTTGGCTCCCATAGCTACCTGCGCTACATATACATATCCGTAAGTAGTTGCAATCATGCCGAGATCTTTCTTGCGGATACGCTTTCCTGCTGCAGCAAACTTAGCCACTGCCGCAATGGGCGTGGACTTTGACGACTGTCCCCCCCCGGTATTGGAATATACCTCGGTATCAAGCACAAGCACGTTGATATCCTGTCCGCTTGCCAGCACATGGTCGAGTCCGCCGAAACCTATGTCGTATGCCCATCCGTCGCCTCCAAACACCCAGATGGATTTTTGGCAAGATACTTTTCAAGAGAGAGTATCTCTAGAGCAATCTTTTCAGTAGAACCAGACAGTGATGCCTTTATCTCTTCTGACGCTTTTTTTCGATTCATCTGTATCATTTTTAAATTCAATCCACCGACCGAACAAACCCTTCTGCTCATCCGTGAATGCATCAGACTGTAGTGCTTTCTGCATAAGGTCCTGGATATGATTACGCATACTTGTGTGAGCAATCACAAACCCGTAACCGAACTCTGCATTATCTTCAAAAAGTGAGTTTGCCCATGCCGGCCCTTTACCTTCTTCATTTTTGGTGTAAGGCGTAGCAGGAGCCGATGCTCCATATATAGACGAACAGCCGGTAGCATTGGCGATCATCATTCTATCGCCGTAAAGCTGTGTAATCAGCTTTATATAGGGTGTTTCACCGCAACCAGAGCATGCGCCTGAGAATTCAAACAGAGGCTTCGCGAACTGCGAGTTTTCACGTTAAGCTTAACGTCAACCAAGTGTGCTTTACTGGAAACGTTATTAACCATATAATCCCAGTTTTTCTGGTTCTCATATTGCGTTAAAATGGGCACCATCTCGAGAGCTTTCTCTCCCTTTTACCGGGACATACATCAGCGCAGTTGCCGCAGCCCAGACAGTCGAGCACGTCCACCTGGACACGGAATCCCATTCCTGCAAACTGTTTACCCTGTGCCTTAAGAATATCCACATCTTCGTCCAAACCTTTCTGCTCATCCTCATCCAGGACAAACGGGCGAATAGTTGCGTGCGGGCATACATATGCACACTGGTTACACTGAATACATGATTCGGGCTTCCAAACTGGTACATTCACGGCAACGCCGCGCTTTTCGTATTTGGTTGTACCCTGTTCCCACGTACCGTCTTCACGACCACTGAAAGCAGATACGGGAAGGCTGTAGCCTCGCTGAGCATTTACCGTGCGCACCACTTTCCTGATGAATTCCGGTGCATCATCCGGCGTTTCTGCAACAACCTGAATATCGGCCCATTCTTTTGGTATTTCTACCTCTTCCACATCGCCTCCGCGATCGACGGCTGAGTAGTTCATCTTCACCACATCCTCACCCTTCCGGCCGTATGACTTCACTATGAATTTCTTCATCTGATCAACAGCCTGGTCGTAAGGTATTACATTGGATATCTTAAAGAATGCAGATTGCAGTATGGTGTTTGTACGATTGCCCAGTCCAATCTCCTCAGCAATTTCAGTAGCGTTGATAATATATAGCCTGATGTTATTTTTAGCAAAATACTTTTTCACATTATCAGGCAAGTGATTGGGCACCTCTTCCTTAGTCCACAGTGAGTTAAGCAGGAATGTTCCATTTTTCTTAAGTCCTGCGGTCACATCATACAGGTGCAGGTATGCCGGAACGTGACATGCTACAAAGTTGGGCGTATTTACCAGATAGGTTGAACGTATTGGGTTATCGCCGAATCGAAGGTGTGAGCAGGTGAATCCACCGGATTTTTGGAATCGTAGGCGAAATATGCCTGCACATATTTATCTGTATTATCTCCGATAATCTTTATTGAGTTTTTGTTGGCCCCCCCGACCGTACCGTCTGATCCCAGCCCGTAGAATTTGGCTTCGTAGGTTGTCTCATCCATAGACACCTCCTCTTTAACAGGGAGTGACTTGAATGTAACATCATCCACGATACCGATAGTGAAATCATTTTCGGCAGCTTCATTGAAAGGTTTTCGAATACCGAGATAATCTGTGACGGAGTGGTGTCTTTAGAAGAGAGCCCATAAATACCTCCAACAATCTCAGGAGCATTCTCTTTGCCATAAAAACTGTCTTTCACATCGAGGTAGAGAGGTTGTCCGGGAGCACCCGGTTCTTTGGTCTTATCCAGTACTCCAATCCGTTTAACCGTTTCAGGAATAACCGACAGGAAAGCATCAGCCTTGAAAGGACGATAGAGATGAACAGCCACCATTCCCACTTTTTCACCGTTGGCATTCAGGTGATCTACAACCTCACGTATGGTTTCGGTTACCGACCCCCCCATAGCAATAATTACTCTTTCGGCCTTCGGATCTCCGTAATAGTTGAACAAACCATATTTACGGCCAGTCACGCCAGCCAGTTTCTCAAGATATTTTTCAACCACCTCAGGAACGGCATCATAAAAGGGGGGGTTGGAAGCTTCACGTGCCTGGAAATAGATATCATCGTTCTGAGCCGTTCCTCTTGTAACAGGATTGTCAGGATTCAAAGCCCTGTCACGGAAAGCCTTCAATGCATCCATGTTGATAAGCGGAGCCAGATCATCGTTTGATAATGCCTCTATCTTCTGGATTTCGTGTGATGTACGGAATCCGTCGAAGAAATGCATAAATGGAACCCTGGATTCAATAGCTGCCAGATGTGCTACTGCAGCTAGATCCATTACCTCCTGTACCGACCCTGTTGCAAAAAGGGCAACACCCGTAGGCCTTGCAGCCATCACGTCCTGTTGATCGCCAAAAATTGACAATGCATGTGATGCGAGTGCCCGTGCCGACACGTGAAATACCCCCCCGGTAGCAATTCGCCCGCCATTTTATACATATTGGGCAGCATCAGCAACAATCCTTGTGATGCTGTAAATGTTGAAGTAAGTGCCCTGCCTGAAGCGAGCCGTGCATGGCACCGGCAGCACCGGCTTCCGACTGCATCTCCTGCACCAGTACAGGTTGTCCGAAGATGTTCTTTCTTCCTGCAGCCGCCCACTCATCCACATATTCAGCCATCGTTGATGATGGTGTGATCGGGTAGATAGCGGCCACCTCGCTAAACATATAGGCGATGTGCGCTGCTGCCTGATTACCGTCGCAGGTTAAATAGTTTTTTTTGTTTTGCCATAATAATTATATGATTGCTAAAAATTTGAAATTTTAGTTAAGAAATTCCCTGTACAGACTCTTTGAGACCACGAAATTACTACAAAAAAAAGTGGAAGCTACAAACGATAACCTCTTTTTGTTCACTAACATCAAATTTGGCAAAACAGCAATTGTGAAAATATATTAAACACTAATCTTTCATTTGATTATGACGTTATAGGTATATGTTACGTCAGCAGACAGTTCCTTTTAAACATATCAATTATAAAATTGAATACAGTGTTTATTTCACTTAAAAAGGAATGTCCATAAAAAAAATAATAAATGAAAATAATAATCATTGCCAACAGACTACCGGTTAAAATTGAGAGAAAAGAGAAAGAATTCTGTATTACCAGAAGTGAGGGAGGTTTGGCTACCGGCCTCGGTTCACTTGAGACAGAGTCGGAATTATACTGGGTTGGCTGGCCTGGGATTCATACTGAAGATGAAAATGAGAAGCTGGAGATAAGGGAAAAATTGCATGAACTAAACTTCCATCCTGTTTTTTTTATCTTCCGAACAAATAGAAAACTATTATGAAGGTTACAGCAACGGCACAATATGGCCGCTGTGTCATTACTTTTCTCGTTTATTGAATACAGAGGGGAGTACTGGGAGACATATCGCGAAGTGAATGCTCTGTTCTGTAGCGAGGTAATGCCATTCATCGAAAAAGATGATATAATCTGGGTACAGGATTACCAGTTGATGCTTTTGCCTAAAATGATTCGAGACGAAAAGCCAAAAGCCAGCATCGGTTACTTCCACCATATTCCGTTTCCATCATACGAGCTTTTCAGGGTTCTCCCTGAACGTGAAGAGGTACTGGAAGGTTTACTGGGCGCCGACCTTATAGGTTTCCATACACATGAGTACATGAGACATTTTATCAGCGCCATTTACCGGGTACTCGATCTGAATTGCAACCTCGATGAAATAAACCTGCAAGACAGGATTGTTCACGTTGATGCTTTCCCCATGGGCATAAATTATGAACAGTACCACAATGCACCCACACTGCCTGAGGTAAAGGAGAAATCGGAGATGTTAAGGAAGGAGTTAGGCAACAATACCGTAATTCTTTCAGTTGACCGGCTGGATTACAGTAAGGGCATTCTGCACCGTCTTCAGGGGGGGTTTTCCAAGTTCTTGCAACACCATCCCGAATTCCACGAAAAGGTGTCACTAACAATGATAGTGGTCCCTTCCCGCGACACTGTTGATATATATGCAGACCTGAAGACAAAGATAGATCAGGCTATTGGTGAGATAAACGGCAAATACTCAAGGCTGGGTTGGACTCCCATATACTACTTTTACCGCAGCTTTTCGTTTGAAGAGCTTATTGCAATGTATGATATTGCAGGGATTGCCCTAGTTACACCGCTTCGCGACGGAATGAACCTTGTAGCAAAGGAGTACCTTGCTACCAAACGCGAGAAGGCTGGAGTACTCATTCTCAGTGAAATGGCAGGCGCCTCCATTGAGCTGCAGGATGCTATAACAATAAATCCCAATGACACGGTTGAGATTGAGGAGGCCATCTTGGAGGCTTTGAGTATGCCTGAAAATGAGAAAATAGACAGGCTGCAAAATATGCAAAAACGTATCTCAACAGAGACGGTAAAAAAAATGGGCAAACGACTTTGTTAAAGAGCTGCGGTCTATCAAAACACAGAACAGAGAGATTTTGCAGAAGATAGTAGGGAAAAGGCAACTCAACCAGATAAAGAGCGCTTATGATGACGCATCTTCCCGTTTAATACTTCTAGATTACGATGGCACACTCGCTCCATTCGTAAAAAAACCCCGATGATGCCCAACCTTCGTCCATGCTAATAGATCTATTAAGTAAGATGACTGCCGACAGAAAGAACAAGGTGGTAATAAACAGTGGCAGAAACAGGAGGGTTCTCGACAACTGGTTTAAGCTATCGCATCTCGATTTTGCTGCTGAACACGGCATGTTCTATAAAGAAAACGGAAAGTGGCACAACAACTTGCTTGAAAAAGTGATTTGGGATGATGAGATAATTGATATCATACGGCACACAATTGAAAAGACTCCAAGATCATATATGGAGGAGAAAGATGCAGCCCTTGTGTGGCACTACCGCAATGTTGACATATGGCTTGCCGAACTTCGTGCCCAGCAGCTAATCAACGCCCTTATGGGACCCTGTACAAGATTGAACCTGCAGATAGTGCCTGGTAACAAAGTAGTTGAGGTAAAGCCACCTGATTTCAACAAGGGGGGGAGTGAAGTAGTTCGCAGGCTGGAACAGGACAGCTACGATTTTATAATGGCTATAGGCGATGACACTACCGATGAGGATATGTTCCGGGCACTGCCACCGGGCGGCATCAGCATTAAGGTAGGCAACTTCTCTCCGGCAGCCAAGTACCGCATCCCACTACAATCGTCTGTTATTCCTTTCCTCATCAAACTAATCCAATAAAATCCGAGAAAATGACATTTATCGATCATCTTCTTTCACCGGAGAACCCCCCCCTCCGACACCCCCCCTTTATTGCGCTGCTGTTCCTGGCACTGTTCGGCATTCTCACAGCCGTATACCGTCAAATCATCAGGCGGTGGCGCAGTCGAGCCCGCAAAAGCAGAAGCCGGATAGACGATTTCATGGTGCGGCTCTTCACCCTGCCAGGCATCTGGTTTATCTTCGCCCTGCTGCTCAACCTGTTCAGCGGCCTGCTCAGTGAAGATAAACAGGTCTACGGTGTATTGCGCAAGATCAGCCAGATCATGCTGATCCTCACTGTCGGCTGGATCGTGGTACAGGTGGTCAGGGCGCTCTTCCACCACTGGCAAAAACAGCTCGACATCCAAAATCCCGACAACCTGGAAGCTAGGAAACGGCTCACGCAGATGAGCATGATCGAGCGCATCACAGTGATTGCCATCATTTCATCTTCACGGCCATCGCACTGATGACCATTGAGCAGGTGCGCCAGCTGGGGGGATGAGCCTGCTGGCATCAGCCGGCGTGGCAGGGATCATCATCGGTTTTGCCGCACAACGCAGCTTCGGTCAGATCTTCTCAGGCATACAGATCGCCTTCACCCAACCCATACGGCTGGATGACGTGGTGGTGATCGAGGGGGGGAGTGGGGACGCATCGAAGAGATACATATCACCTATGCAGTGGTGAAGATATGGGATGAGCGACGGCTGATCGTGCCCATCGACTACTTTCTCAACAACCCGATACAGAACTGGACACGCAGCAGCTCGCAAATACTGGGCACCCTCTTTCTCCCTGTCTCCTACGACCTGCCACTGGAACCGTTGCGCGAGGAGCTGACCCGCATTGTGCAAGGGGATCCCAACTGGGACGGACGGGTGCAGAACATACAGGTGACCGACAGCAGGGAGTGGTATAAGCAACTGCGGGTGCTGGTGAGCAGTGCCGACTCCTCCCGCAACTGGGACCTGCGGGTCTCGGTACGGGAGAAGCTGATTGACTTTATCAATACAAACTATCCCGGCTCATTTGCGAAGATCAACACTTTCGGGACTGCCCTACCGAACACAAACATCCGGAGGAAACAGGGCAATCAGTAAAGAAAGAGGTTTGCAGAAACACAAACTCTCCCCCGGTAACCCTGCCATCCATCCTCCTGCCACAGGTTTTAGGGACGGATAAATTTGGAAAGCTGTTTTTCTTCGGAAAATAGCACTGCCGTATTGATAAATGCCAGGTGGGAATAAGCCTGTGGAAAATTACCCAGCTGCCGCTTGGTCTTAAAATCCAGATCTTCACTGTAGAGCCCCACATGATTGGAGTATGATATCATTTTCTCAAAATTGCACGTGCCTCTTTCTTTCACCAATCATAAAAAGTGCTTCTATCAGCCAAAAGGTGCATATGGTGAAAGAGGAGGAAGGCAGTCCGAAATCATCCTCAGACTTATAGCGGTACATCAGCCCCCCCTCGTGATAGAGGTTCTCCTTGATTGCCTTTACTGTTTTCACGTAACGTTCGTTTCCTGGTTCAATAAAATCGTAGAACTGCATCAGGAGTAAAGATGAGTCGTAATCGGTGTTATCATAAGCCTGGGTGAAACATTGCAGTTCTTGGTTCCACCCTTTTTCATGTACTTCGGACTTAATCAGATCGGCCTCGTGGCGCCATTTCGCAGCATAGCTGTCTCTCTGCAGAAGGTTGGCAATAAGAGAAGCTCTATCTAAAGCCACCCAGCTCATCACTTTTGAAAACACAAAATGTTTCTCCCTGGTACGGAACTCCCAAATACTTCTGTCCGGCTTGCGCCAGGAGGCCATTACCGACCGGACAAGGTTCTTTATTATCTCCCATATCTCTTCCACTTCATCAAGAGTACCCGGGAAATAGAGGTAGTATTTATATATCACATCTAGCAGATAGCCTATAGAGTCGTTCTGTTCCTGATAATAAGCGGCATTTCCAATACGTACCGGGCGGGAGTTTTCATAACCACTCAAATGATCCAGTGTCTCCTCAGTCAGCTCTCTTTCGCCCCCCCGAATGCCATACATGATCTGAATTTTCTCTTCACGTGACTTCATAATATGCTTCACAAAGCCGATAAAACGCTCCGCCGCGGTCTTCTGCTTCATAAAGAGCAAGGTATCTATAGACATGGATGCATCGCGGAGCCAGCAAAACCGGTAATCCCAGTTCCGTGTTTCACCGATGCTCTCCGGCAGGCTTGTGGTTACTGCAGCCAGCATTGCTCCCGAGCTCTGATATGATAAAAGCTTTAATACCAGTAGGCTGCGCTTAATCATCGCATCATATCGCAGATAATCTCTGGAACGATTCACAAAATTAAACCAATAAACTTTCGTACGCTCATATTCCAGGAGGATACGGTTGGTATCTACCGTAATAAGCTTCTGGTTATATGACAACAGGAAAAAAATGGTGTTCCGTAAGCTCTATCTCCTCTCGGTTGAGCACTTTTTCGAAATCCATGCTGGAATAAAGGTATATCTTATCTTCAGAGTCTTCTGCAGAATAGGTCTTGATGTAGTTCCCTGAAATTTCGTGCTTCACCTCCTCGCGGGCATAATTGATTTTCGGGTCGTAAATTACCCTTACCACAGGTTTTCCCTTTATTACGCGAATATACCTGTGAATCTCAGGCGGCATGTAATGACGCAGTTCAGATGTTCTGTAGCGGGCATATAGTCAAAACTATGAATCCGTTTTCCGGCGACTCAAACCTTGTAAGGAGAATATTGGTGTTGCGTGATACTCTTGCCTTATTGAGTACTCATCCGAAACCTCGAAATGGAAGCTGCCACCCTTTTCTTTATCAAGCAACTTTGCAAAAATGGAAGGAGAGTCGAAATCGGGCAAACACAACCAATCGATGCTCCCCCCCTTTAGAAACCAATGCTGCGGTACGGCAATTCCCTATTATCCCGTAATCTAAGTTCTTCATATAAAATCAATCTTATAGATTCCCTGCAATGCCACTATAAAATACAATTAGTACAGGCCAATTATCCAAGGAGACCGTTATTAACGATCCTCTTTTCAGAGCAACAACAAGACATCTATTCTGATTGGTATTTTGAATCAGTTATCAATCAGATGACGCTTCTTCCTGTGACGCCTGCATCGAAATCTACAGTTCTTCTTGTGTGTATAAACAAATATAAGAATTACAGCCCAGAAAAAGAAAAAAAGCAAAGCAATAACGGTAAGATTACGAAAAAAAGTATTTGTTTCATAGAATTTAGATTTCAAAAATTGACGGTACAAACATAATATTTCTTTGCCGGTTTACTCCTCTTCACCTTCACCGCTCTCTTCCATGTTGTGGAAAACATTTTGCACGTCCTCATCCTCTTCAAATTTTTCGAGTAATTTTTCAATCTGCCCCCCCGTTGTTCTTCATCGAGGATTTTTGTATCGTGCGGTATGCGCTCAAACTCGGCAGAGTGGATCTCAAAGCCATTCTCTTCGAGGTATGACTGAATTTCGGCATAAGATTTAAAGTCACCATACAGGATGATATCTTCTTCGTCAACTTCCACTTCATCAACACCGTAGTCTATTAGCTCCAGCTCAAGATCCTCAAGAGCGACACCTTCTTTCTCCGCAATTTTGAACACACATTTATGATCGAACATAAATTCAAGGCTACCGGTAATACCTAGCGATCCGCCATGCTTGTTGAAATAACTCCTGACATTTGCCACGGTGCGCGTAGGGTTGTCTGTGGCGGTTTCCACTACTATTGCAATTCCGTGAGGCCCATATCCTTCATAAACAACCTCTTTGTAGTCTGATGCTTCTTTGTCTGTCGCTTTCTTTATTGCTCGTTCCACATTTTCTTTCGGCATATTCTCTTTTTTTTGCCTGCTGTATAAGTACCCTCAAACGTGGATTTGTGGCTGGATCGGGGCCTCCCGACTTAGTGGCTATGGTAATCTCTTTCCCCCCCAGCTTTGTGAAAACGCGGGCCATGTTTCCCCCCCAGCGTTTAAATTTTCGTGCTTTGCGATATTCAAATGCTCTTCCCATAATATATAATTTGGCTTGTTTTTTTTGATACATGTTATAACCGGTAACAAATTAATCGGTTACCTTAGTTGTGCGCCCAGCTCTTTTTCAAGATTCTGCCGGATCTTCTGCATCACCGAATCAATCTGTTTGTCGTTGAGCGTCTTTTCTTTGTCTTGTAGCAGAAAGTTCACCGCATAAGACTTTTTGCCCTCAGGCAGGTTTTTACCTTCGTATACATCGAAAAGTGAAACCTGTTTCAGCAGCTTTTTCTCTGAGTCAAGAGCTATCTGTCGTATCTGGGCAAAGGTTATGTTTTTATCGATCAACAGTGCAAGATCCCTGCTTACAGCTGGAAATCTGGGAATCTCCGAAAAACTTACCGACTGTTTTTCTGTCTCTTTTATCAGCATATCCCAGTTCATCTCCGCAAAAACAGACCGGTCTCTATATCAAACGTTTTCAAAATAGCCGGCGAAACAATTCCAAAGCTGCCAATTTGTTGTTTCTTCGTCTTTATGCCCATTCCAGTGGAGAAAATATCGTTCTGCAGCGGTTCATACTGCACCTTATTTAAATTGACCCCCCCAGTCGCTTCAAAATATTTTCAAGATGCGCCTTCAGTTCAAAACAGAACTCAGTTCTTCGGCCGCAGCCCAGTTTTTATGGTTGCGCATGCCGCAAATCCATAATCCCAGATGTGTCTCCTCGGAATACTCTGCGAGTATTTCGCCTTCTCTCTTTTTGTTTTATCAAAGAAATAGCAGTTGCCGAATTCGTAAAACGTATATCGCCATATTTACGGTTACGGTTATAGGCGATGCTTTCAAGTCCCCCCCCAAAAAGAAGTGTCTGCCGCATTACGCCCAGATCGTTACTAAGTGGGTTCAGCAGCGCTACACAGTTGTTTGCCGGAAAGCTCTCAAGCTTTTCGTAATAGTTTTTCTTTGTGAGCGAATTGTTCATTATCTCATTGAAACCGTTAGCCGAAAGCTGTTCGGATAATAGTGTCTGCAACTTATGCTTGCGGTCAGCAGGTGTCTGGTTCGATAAGCTCGATTGCAGCGAATCGCTTATCTCCACGTTATTATATCCGTAAATACGGAGAATATCTTCAATCACATCCACATCTCGTGTAACATCAACCCTGTAAGTAGGAATACGCAGCGTGAGTTCAATCTCCGTTTCATCTTCAATTTCAATCTCCAGGCTGTGAAGAATTTTTTTTATGGTCTCTTCGGGAATCTCTTTTCCTGTAAGGGAATATATTTTTTTGTATGGCAATACCACCCGTGGCTTTTCCACAGGGTCAGGATAGATATCTCTTATCTCACCTTCAATCTCGCCACCAGCCAGCTCCTTTACAAGCATTGCTGCACGTTTCAACACATACACAGTATTGTTGGGATCGGTACCCCCCCTTTCAAATCGGAACGAAGAATCAGTGTTAAGTCCGTGGCGGCGGGCCGTTTTCCTCACCCATGTGGGGTGGAAACAGGCAGACTCCAGAAAAATATCTTTTGTCTCCTCTGTTACACCTGAAACAAGCCCCCCGAAAACCCCCCCGGCAATACACATACCCTCTTCAGCATTACAGATCATAAGGTCTTTTCATTCAGTTCATGTTCCTGTCCGTCAAGTGTTACAAATCTGGTTTTTCGGGCAAAGTGCGTACCACCACCTCATTACCTTTTATGTATGACACATCGAAAGCATGCATTGGGTGCCCCCCCGTCTCATACATTACAAAGTTGGTGATATCCACAATATTGTTGATTGGACGGAGCCCGATAAGCTGAAGTTTGTTCTTAAGCCACCCCCCCGGACTCTCCTTCACTGTTACACCGTGTATTGTCAGCCCTGAGTACCTGGGACAGGCCTCCCTGTTCTCCACTATCACTTCTACGCCGCCTTCTTTTTTTTATCAACGGTAAATTCCTCAACAGATGGTTTTGTAAGCTTGTATGGTTTTCCTGCATGTTTGAGCCATGCAGCGAGGTCTCTGGCTACACCAAAATGCGATGCTGCATCAACGCGGTTGGGAGTGATATCTATCTCCAGCACGTAATCGCTTTTAACGTTGTAATACTCACTGGCTGGTGTACCCTCCAAAACTTCGTCTGGCAAGACAATAATTCCGTCATGTGATGTGCCTATCCCTATTTCATCTTCGGCACAAATCATCCCGAATGATTCTTCTCCGCGTATTTTGGTGCGTTTTATTGTGATCTCATCTTCGTCGAAATAAAGCTTAGTACCTACTGTAGCAACAACCACTTTTTGACCTGCTGCCACGTTGGGTGCACCACAAACAATCCTCAGTGGTTCTCCGCCATTGCCTATGTCAACAGTTGTCAGGTTCAGATGGTCAGAATTTGGATGGTGAACAGAGGTAAGTACCTTACCTATAACCAATCCTTCCAATCCGCCCTTTATGGTTTGAATCTCTTCCACGCTTCCGGTTTCCAGGCCAATGGATGTGAGCGCATCGGCGGTCTCCTGTGGTGATAAATCGAATTGCAGATACTCTTTTAGCCAGTTGTACGAAATATTCATTCTGCCAAGATTGATGTATATTGAGACAGACCGAATTTACACTAATTCTTTTTCTGTCAAAATATTAAATTTGTTTTTAAATAAAGCCTCAAAATTACAAAAAAAATGGTGAGAATACATAGATTGGGCTGAGTAATGTTTTTTTTGCTGTTGTAGTTTTCTACCTGATAACTCACTCTCTGAATTATATGTATGGATGGATTTATTTGAATGAAGGGAGCACCGGAAGGCGTAAAAGGTAAAGTCAAATTTAAAAAAAATTGAGGATGATATCACATTGTGATTCACCCTCATAATCCCATTCCGCTAATAAGTTACAAGAAATCAATAACCGCGGATTGCCTTGATACCAGGAAGAACTTTTCCTTCAATCATTTCAAGCAGTGCTCCACCTCCAGTTGAAACATATGACACATTTCCGGCCTGTCCGAATTTGTTAACACATGCCACAGAGTCGCCTCCTCCCACTAGAGAGAATGCCCCCCCTCTACGTGTTGCTTCCACAATTGCATCTGATACGGCACGTGACCCTTTGTCGAAGTTGTCGAACTCGAATACCCCCCCAACAGGACCGTTCCAAAGGATGGTCTTTGAGTTCCTGATTACCTCGGCGAAAGCTTTTTCAGACTCGGGGGGGCCGATATCGAGGCCTTCCCATCCGTCGGGTATTTCATCCACTGGAGCAAAATCGGTTTTTGCGTCGTTGCTGAAGCTGTCAGCAATTTTGGCATCAGTTGCCAGTACCAGGTTCACCCCTTTCTCTTTTGCCAGCTCCACAAGTTCCTTAGCAAGCTCCAGCTTATCTTCTTCAACTATAGAATTACCAATTTTGCCGCCGAAAGCCTTGGCAAATGTGAATGTCATACCCCCGGCAAGAATCAGGTTGTCAACCTTGTCAAGCAGATTTTTGATAATATCAATTTTCGTGGATACCTTTGATCCGCCCATGATAGCCGTGAAAGGACGTTCCGTTTCGTTCATCACTTTTTCCACTGCTATAATCTCATTCTGCAGAAGATAACCGAAAAGTTTGTGATCAGCATCAAAATAGTCAGCAATAAGAGCTGTAGATGCATGTGCACGGTGTGCCGTTCCAAAAGCATCGTTCACATATACATCGGCATAAGATGCCAGTTTACCTGTAAACTCTTTCTGCGATGCTTTTATCTCTTTCCTAGCTTTGTCTG
>JMBV01000245.1_pt1 | contig 19802 bp, 24 predicted proteins | sample 616531 | NCBI WGS metagenome assembly JMBV01 (sample SAMN02727904, study PRJNA239997) | anaerobic digester metagenome | biome: anaerobic digester; isolation source: mesophilic anaerobic digester inoculated with municipal waste water sludge... | place: Germany: Bielefeld University, CeBiTec ...
GATAAAGCAAAATTCGGAGGTGTAATGGTAGTGGATATATATTTGGTTAGACATGGGATAACAGATTGGAATAGTGAAGGAAAATGGCAAGGTCAAAGAGATATAGAATTAAATGAAGAAGGGATAATGCAAGCTCAAGCTGCAGCAGAAAGATTTAAAGACATGGATATTGACGGACTGTACTGTTCTCAACTCAAAAGAGCAATAAAAACTGCAGAAATAATTAACCAGTACCACGGTTTACAGATAGAACAATATGTTGATTTAAACGAATGTAATATTGGACCTTGGGATGGCAAAACTATAGACCAAATTCTTCAAGATTACTCAGAAGAAGTAAAATATTGGCACAACGATATATGGGCTGTAGTTGACGGCGTTGAATCTTTGGGAGACTTACAAAGACGTGCAGTTCGTGCATTAAAAAGAATTACAAAAAAAACACAATCCAAATGATAAAATAATAATAGTAGCTCATGGGTTAGCTATTAGATCTATTCTATGCTGGATATTAAACCTTCCTATGAACCAACATGAAACATATTTAATGGAAAATGCCTCTGTTTCACACATTATTTATGATGGAAAATACCAATATACAATATCATCAATAAATGAAACTTGGCATATAGATAATTTTGTTCTTAGATACTCTACAACTTCTCAAGAAAAGGAGCTAGATTAAAATAGAACAAAAAGATATATTTAAAACATACTTAGATGTCTACTTTTTACCAAATGAAAGTATAAACAATCATCAAATCTATATATTAATTGATATACTAAGAGCTACCTCAAGCATCGCTACTTTGTTGCATTGTGGTGTTGAAGAAGTAATGGTTTTAGAAAAAGTCGAAACAGTAAAAGAATTAGGCCCAATAGGGGATATATATTAGCAGGTGAAAGAGAAGCCTTAAAAATAGAAGGCTTTGATTACGGGAACTCTCCTGTTGAATTTATCAAAAATGCTGACCAACTCAGAAAAAAAATCTGTCATGTTAACCACAACTAATGGTGCAAAAGCAATTCAAAAAGTAAACAAACATGGAGATGTAATAGCATTGTCTCTTCTTAATCTTGATGCTGTTATTGATTTTGTAATGAAGAAAGAATACAAAGATATAGGCATCATCTGCTCCGGCACAAATGAAAACGTATCTTTAGAAGATTGCTTTGCTGCAGGCATTTTTGTAAAAAAATTCCTAAGTAATTATACAGATGAAGTAGAAATAAATGACGGCGCTAAAATCGCACTCAAGTTAGCAAACTCCAAAAAAAACGAAGTAAAAAAAATTCTACACATGCTCTAAAACTAAAACAACTTGGATTTAAAGAAGACTTGGATTTCTGTTTTGAAATGAATATGTTCAATGTAGTACCACTAGCTAAAAAAAGGAAGTCTTGTATTTAAAAAAAGCTTATTTAGCTGAACTTTAAAAAAACATTTGACGCAAGTAGTAAAAGGTGGGGAAAATATGTCTTTAACAATAAAAAGCTGTTATGCTTTAAGAGGACTATATGAGCTATACAAATTGCAAAACCAACAAACTCAAGATGAAGAAAAAAATTTTTGTTTCGATATACAACATCTCTGAAAATACTGAAATACCCAATGAATTTTTGGCTAAAATATTTTCTGAATTAAAGAAAGCTGGGATAGTAGATTCAGGCAGAGGAAAGTTTGGCGGATTCAACTTAACAAAAAAATCCTGAAGAAATTAAACTATCAGAAATAGTAGAGGCCTTGGAAGTGCCTTTAAATTCTTATGATTGTGTTACAAAAGGGGGGGACTGCCCAAACCAAGACACATGTCCTGCTGACTTTGTGTGGAAAAGAGTACAAAGGGCTATTTTTGATGAATTATCCAAAATTACCTTAAAAGATATAATAGAATATGGTGAACGAAAAGGCAACGTTTCACCAATATAACATACTACTTTTTTTAACCCTCTTATTATCGTGTCATAGTGCATCTCAATGTAAAATATAAGTTGATTCAAATCTCGGTTTTTGAGGGCATTTAATATATTTCTATGATTTTCTAAAGTCTTCTTATTATAAGTGTTTGTAAACAAATACTCCTTTTTAATTATTTTCCACACCCTATCTTGAATAAAACTTGTTATTTCATAAATCTGTTATAACCAACATTAATTATTAGTCGTAGAGACGTGCTACACGCGCGTCTCGATTTTGATTTTCAAATAACTACATTAATCCTTGAGACGCCCGTATAGGTCGTCTCTACAAAAATCATACCAATTTTTTTTCTGCAATTCTAAAATTTCCTTCTCTAACTCTGGAGAAATGGGTAACCCTTTTCTTTTATCTTCTAAATATTTTATCAGTTTTTATGGTCTCTTGAAACCAATGGATATCTAATAGCTGCAATAATACCTAAAGTCATTAAAATCAAAGGAACAAAAGAAATAATGAATCTTAATGAAAATAAAAAAAAGAAGGTGGTTGTGCAAATTCAACCCCCATCAACTGGATTAACAAAACCTGCAAGACCCATAGAAAAGGTTACACCTGCAACAGCTAACCCAGACGCCACTTTTCTGATAAAAGTCATTAAGCCACTCAAAGTGCCTTCTTCTCTTTTACCAACAACTAGCTCAGCAACATCTGTAACATCTCCAAACATTGCATGAGGCATTACTGCAACTGCAGATATCCCCCCGCTCCTATGATACCTGCCATCAACACTACTTGAAAAGTACTTACATCAGGCGGAAGAGTAAACAATGCAACTCCTGCAATACACCATACAATTGCACCAATTATGTAAGAAATATTTTTCGAAGTTTTTTTTGCAATAGCTCCATAAACAGGAATGAACAATATTTCTGCAATAAAAAGCGTTCCTAAAGCGATAGGAAGCACTGTTTCATTACCTAAATAATATTTTGTATAATAAGCGAATACAGTAGAAACAACATCAATTGCCAAATATGCAAAAAGATACATAAATATCAATAGCCTAAAACTTTTTATTTTAAAAGGTTCAAAAAAATAACTCGAAAAAAATTGAACGATTTCTTCTCTTGCGAAAATTCCTCTCTTTCTTTAGTATATAAGAAAACTCCAATCCAGGGCAAAGAAAAAAAATAAGTCCAAAAACAATTGCCATCACTATATAACCAGTTCTTATATCATCAAATGCATTAACAATCAGCATAGGTAAAACGGCACAAACTAAGCCTGAACCAATAGAAAAAAGCAAGTCTAAACGAATTCAAAGACGTTCTTTCATGATAATCTAACGTTAACTCCGCACCCAAAGCAGAATAAGGAGTCATAACCATAGTAAACACAGTAGTAAAATTAAATAAGCAACAAGTGCATAGACAAATTTTCCTACTTGAGTGGGAAAACTAACTGGATACCACAAGATAAAAAAAAGAGATAAAAATTAAAAATGTTCCAGCTAAAAAGTAAGGCCTTCTTCTTCCCCCCCATTTAGTTCTTGTATTGTCAGATATAAGACCCATTAATGGATCTGTTACAGCATCCCATATCTTACCAATTAACAAATAGGGGCGATATATTGCATCTTCAAGCCAACTACATCCGTTAGAAAAATTGCATAGAAAAAAATTGATAATATTAAAAGCTCCACCACCATAAATATCCCCCCCTGACGCATAAAATAACTTGGTTTTTAAAGAAAGCTTATCTTCCGCCATATGACCCCCCCCTCCTATATCAACCTAAATATCTAAAAGTTACAATCTTCTTAATTATACATTATTTTGTTATTCTTTTATTCCTCGAGTTGATCAACATATTGATAGATCAACTCTACGAATTAATTATTTTATTGAAAGCTCCTAAATAATCAGAAACTGATTCTGCAGTTTTCACTGCTTTTTCTAGTATTAACGCTTTTTCTTCGTTTTTTTAAAATTCCATCTACTAATGCAACATCAAACACATCTCCCATACCTATAGTGTACTTCGCATTTTTTTTATTACCTCCTACCTGAATATCATCCCATTTTGCCCCTTTTATTCCGAGCTTTACAACATCACAAGTAAATGGAAGACCTTTACATTCTTCTTCGTTTCCAATATAAATAACGTTATTATGTTTTTATGATTATTAGCAATAATATTTGATCTTGGTCCAATATCGAAAAAAACTTTATTGTAAAACGAAAATATATCGCTATCAACAACATTTTTATTTATCTCAGTAGTAATGAATAAATAATCTGATTTATTATCAGGCACAAACAAATCACAGTCAAGTAATTGCCTATCAATTGCTATAGGTTTTTCATTAAGTGTAACAAATATTGATGTCGGCTTATTTATTCTTTGAACATAATCAACATCCACACAATATTCAATTAATTTTTTTTAATAATATAATCTCCCACAAAATCGTTACCAACATTACTAATCAATCGTACGTTATAACCCTGTTTAGCCAAGCCTATTGCAACAATAAGCCCAGAACCTCCAGGAAACATATACACCTTGGATTTATGAATATCTTCTTGCTCCTTAATAATATAAATATCTAAAAAGTACCTCCTAAAACATCTATACTAACCATCATATTCCCTCACTTAAAAATAAAATTGTTTCATTAGAAGATTATACGACAAAAACAATAAATTAAGCTATTTTAGATTTTTTTAGATCACTTTATTACAATTTAAATTGTCAACAACTAATAAAGGGGGGGTGAACTTAAATGAGAAAGTTAGGTATTTTTCTTTTGATTCTGACGGTTGGTCTTATATTTGTAAGTTGTACCATTCCAATAGACTGGTTTAATGATGAAAATGAAGACATCATAATTAAAACATTTTTAAATGGCAATCTTCAACAAATTGAATTTTTAGCTTATCAAGATGGCAAAGATGGAAGATGGGAAAAACTAGATTCGACAACAGGTATTTACACTTTCAAACCAGAAGCAGATGATGGAAATTATAGCATTTATGCTGTTAATGAAATTCAGAATAATGAACCAATGTATGAAATCAAAATAATGAACTTCAACACTTCTGAGCTATCAGAAATTCCTATTAATTTTTATACCTATGCTAGCACCTCACCTGAAGCAACCCTCATGCTTAACTTCAATAATGATTTTCTAGAAAAATGGACAGGTGCATATTGGGGGGGAAAGTGTCACGGTTTTTATGATTTTGATAATCCAGCATATCTAACTAACAACGAAGTCTATGGAGTAATGCCGGGAACCAATGATTTAGTAATATTGTTAGGAGATTTAATAAATCGAGGAAACTATTGGTCTCGTGATTTTATAAATAAAATATTCATTGAAAGAGGATTCACTATTTCTGAAGGTGAACAAGAATTAGATCTTTTATTGAACGAATTTGTTGATATTGAAACCTTCGTAGCAACATCTACAATAGCTGATGCATATATCGAATCTAATCTTTTAGTAGGAGGAACAACAAACGTTTTTACATGGGAACTTCCAGAAGATCATTTTATTAAACTCCCAGCTTCTTTAAAATCTGATAAAGATTTATATATTTTGTCATTAGTAAATAATGACTATTCTAATAATATTTCAAGATTATTTAAGATATACAAATCAAATCCAAATGATTACGAAATTATTAATGTATTCCCTGCTGATAACTGGGAAAAACCAACATTTGCCAATAATACTTTCTACTGGACCCCCCCTTATGATCCAAATATCACTGGTCATAGAATGAGATTTTATGAAGCTTCTCTTAACAATGATGATTACACTATAAATTGGACTTTCTTATTTTCAAACGGATGGTTAGGTGAGGCCGATTCTTATGAATATGAATTGCCAAAATTAAATAATTTGGCAGGTTGGAATGATCTATGGTATCCTCAAGAACCTATCGACTCCTACCAATTTTTTTTGACGCAGTAGCAGGAAACAATAATAATTTAATCAGATACCTATATGAACCAATAGCTGGATTGGAAAAAAAGTATATTTTCCTATGGTATAAACTCCTCTTTATAATGACTTAATAATAATTCAAGTACTATTAAATTAAAAGAAGAAATGAGCACTGTGCTTTCGTATTAAGTAAAAAAACCTAAGGTGATTGCAAAATCAGAGTGAAATCTTCAAAGGTACAAGTACCAAAAAAAATGCTATTGTTTATTACTGTTTTTGAATTTAAAAGGGTACCAGGGCGAAGCCCTCTCCTCCCTGATACAAGTACCGAAAAGTTGTAATTGTTTATTACTGTTTTTGAATTTATAAGGGTACCAGGGCGGAGCCCTCTCCTCCCTGGTACAAGTACCGAAAAGGTTAAAGAACTTAAGAATTAGTGAAGTTTAGCATTGGGAAGGTATTTTGTAAAAAAAACGACGCTAAAGCATATATAACGCAGATTTTAGAATTTTTAAAGTAAGTAAAACAAACAAAAGGAGAGTGAAATTATATGAAAAAAAAGTATTTTTGGTTCTCTTTGTTAATTTTATTGTTTATGTTTACTGTAGTTGCTTGTGTACCAAAGGAAACTAACAATCCTCCTACTAAACCGTCAAATCCACATCCCGAAGATGGTGAAACAGGTGTTCCCCCCCTAAATGTAACTTTAAGTTGGAGTGCAAGTGATCCAGATGGAGACAGCTTAAAATTCGACTTATATTTTGGTGAAGAAAGTAGCCCTTCTCGCATAGAGTCAAACTTAACTACGAAATCCTATGAACCTTTGGAACTTGACTATAATACAAAATACTACTGGAAAGTTGTAGCAAAAGATCCGGGCGGAAAAACTGCTACAAGTAATATTTGGAGTTTTACAACCAAAACAGCGTCTCTTACTAATTTAGACGATTTAGAAAGTGATGATGAACTTTATATAGTCACCTCAATTACAGATGAAAATATAAACAAGTTGACTAGTGATGTAATTGACTATATTGCTAATATTCCACCTTTAGAGACACCAGAGGATTATGTAGAATTATATGAAGGTATCCAAATATTTATTCAGAAAATGAAGATGCTATAGAGAAATTAAGAGATATGATTGAATCTTCTGAGGTATTAACTGAAAAACAAGATCTTGCTATTGAAATTACAGGGGGGGAAGCTAAAGAAGCAATCATAGAAGTACTGAATCAGTTAGCAAGTCCTGTAGAACCAGTTAACTTTAATAACAAAAAAATGATGGGCACGTATAACAATGAAACTGAACCAGAAGTATTGATTTTCGATTATCGAGATCTTATGTATCTAAGATTAATTACAGGTAGTTTATTAACCATTTACGAAAGTATAGATTTTATGGAACCCTATATAGATATTTTTGAAGAACTCAGTGATTATGATGATATTTTTGAATATTTTTTTTGATTCCCACCTCTTATGACAAAATAAATACATTTGTAAGCACATATCAAGAATATGATAATCCTTGGAAACAAGAAGACTTTTGGCAAGATTTAGATGAGTTGATAATAGAACTATCAGAAGAAGATGGTGATGATGAATATGTTTCTTTCTCAGATTTATTTAAAAATAATGTCCTACAACTACCAGGAACAGATTTTGTAATAGAAAAACTCGATTTCTTTGTTTCAACATTCAAAAATATTTATGATTTTGAAAAAGAAATGACAGATGAAAATGGTTGGACTGATGATGATCAATTGAGTTTATATGAATTTATTATGACACTTAACGGACTAAGTACTTCAGATGATATTAGCATAAAACAGCATTAGACGAACCTGTCGATATTCAGGATATTCCACAAGAAATACTAGAGCTAAAGTTTGGCAGCACTTCTCTACTTGAAAGTTTTACTTTGGAAGATTTACTCACAGAATTATATAACAGTTTGCCAAATGGTCAACTACCTTTAAAGGTTAAAATAAACATACCAGCAACAGAAGAAGACAGTATTGGCACTGATTTAACTGTTGAAACTTCTTTAACCCTAGATTTTGATGAATTAATGAACGTTCCTTTAGATTTGAGGGTTAATAATATAAAGGTTCAATCAGACTTAATAGATGAATTAATAGAGATCGAAATATGGGAGAAACTAAGCTCTAATAACATGACACAAGAAGAGGCAGAAGAAATATACAATATTGTTTTGAATAATTTAGGTTTTTATGATCCAGATACAGGTACCTTCACAGTAAATATAGATAGCGGTAGTATAATCACTGAAATAAAAATTGAGATTCAGTAGTTTTAATAATGCATTAACACTAAATTACCCCCTCACAAGAGGGGTTTTCCAATAGATAAAATTAATTTAGTAATGAGGAGACTAAAAATGAAAAGACTAATTATATTTTAATTTTATTTTCTTTGTTGACATTATTATCTTGCACTACTAAATTAAATATGTCTCCTGATGAAGAAATCATTGGTAAAGAGCCATTGATAACATTAGATAGTATAAATGATCTCAACTCTATAAACGAAGAGGACAGTTTATACATAATAAGACTTTTAACTGATGAAGATACACTTAATTTATTGATAGAATTAAAAATTATATCGATCCTATATTAAACTCAAACAACAAAGCTATGAATTGGAGATTGGTTTATAATAAGTTGTTTGAAATATGTAATCAATATCAAGAAGTGAAAGAAAAACTAAACAGTATGATAAATTCTTCAGAAAAATTGATTAGGAAAAGAGGCATTCAAGCTGAAATCGTTGAAACAGCAAAAGATGATGTATTAAATTCACTAAACTCTCTGTATTATAGTGATCAAGTTTCTGAAAATCCCGAGATCTTAATAATAGATTATAGAGACTTAGTTTACTTAAGATCTTTAGCAAAGCTTGTACTCAGCATATATGAAGGAAAAGATGTAATCGATAATTGGCTTGATACCTTAAAGTTAATAGATTTGAATGGTTATCGTTCTTACTTTTTAAAAGAAGATACAAAAAAATTTCTTAGATGATTTTAACATCTATTTAGAAAATACATATTCGTTTAATGACTATCCATGGAAACATGAAGAAACATGGCATCGATTAGATGAAATGGTGAGGCAGTTAGCCCGCATATCAGGAGACCCTGGTTTAGTAACAACTGAAGATCTCTTCAAAGAAGACACTCTTAAATTTGAGGGAACAAATTTTTTTTAATAGAAAACATGGATTTCATTCTTGAAGCATGTTACGAAATTTATATTTTTGAATCATTGTACGCCGACGAAGAAGGCTGGACAAATAACAATAAAACAAGTTTGTATGAATACGCTCATTTAAATGAAAACAAAGATATAAGTATAAAAACAACTTTAAACACACCTATTAGTGATTTAGGGCTACCAAAAGAAGTTGTGAAATTAAAGTTTGGTAGAGTTGATTTATTAAATAATCCAAAAAAAAGCTGATTTATTAAAAGTAATTAGTGAAACCTTACCAACCAGTAAATTAGAGATAACTACAACATACTCTAAAGAGACAATGAGTCGGATTGGATTTATCAAAATAAAAACAGTGACTAATATTTATGGTTCTGTAATTCTTGATTTCAAAGAAATATCGAATGAACCTCTAAATTTAAATAACAATAATTTAGCAGCAAAAGAAGCAATAATTAAAGAAAGTTTTATTGAAACAAAAGTATGGGAATACTTTGAAAAAGGAGAAATAAGAAGCGATGAGGCTGAGAAAATATTAAAGATAATTTTGAGAAATATAACCTTTGGAAATCCAAATGAATATTCTATTTATATAAACCTTGATGAAAGTATAATAATAAACATAGATATAGATGTGAACTGATCTGTAACTATTAATGTTTGAGAGCATACATTTTATAGAATGTTAGTTTAAAAAGGCTACTAGAGATTTTCTAGTAGCCTTTTCATATATTAGCACTTTAACTTTCTTCAATCTAAAAGTAATAATTAATAAGGCTTTGTAAGAGTATGAAAATGATATCGTAATAAATTCCAAGAAAAAAAATTGAAAAACATGTAAAAACATTTGAATGTTTTAAAGTTTTTGTAGTATAATATTGTTGTCTTTAATAACATTACTTTCAGTTAATGTTTTGATATTTAATTACATATTAACATATAGTTTTAGATACAATTTTATTAATCATTCGAAAAAACTATAAAAAGTACAGGGCGGAGCCCTCCCCCCTTGCTGCAAGTACCGAAAAGTTGCAATTGTTAATTATCGTTTTTGAATTTAAACGGGTACAGGGCGGAGCCCTCCCCCCTTGCTGCAAGTACCGAAAAAGTTAAAAAAAACTCACTTATTGAGTTTAGAAATAAGTAGATATTTTTAAAAAAATTTAACTCAAAAATATTTATAACATGTTTTTTTTAGAATTTCCAAGGTAGATAAAAACCATTTTATGAGGAGGTGTGAAAAAAAAGATTACCAATCGTAAAATATTTTCAAATATCCAAAACAGCTTAACTCTACTTTAGGTAGATATCTACTACTTAGGAAAGGGAAACAAAATTTATAACGGGGGGGTGAATTAAAGATGAAAAAGTGGTTTTATGTTGTTTTTTTGTTAGTGATTTTATTTGCTATTTCAGCATGCGCACCTTTATTGAATAATCCACCAAACAAACCTTCGAATCCTTATCCTGCAAATGGGGGGGCATCAAATGTTCCCCTAAATGTAACTTTAAAATGGGAAGCAAGTGATCCTGATGGAGACACATTAAAATTTGATTTATATTTTGGTGAAGACACTAATCCTCTTCTTAAAGAGTCAAACTTAACTACTAAATCCTATGGACCTTTGCAACTTGAAGATGGAAAACATACTATTGGAAAGTTGTAGCAAAAGATCCAGACGGAAAAACTGCTACCAGCCCTGTTTGGAGTTTTTCAACTGGTGCTCTTGAACCAATACCTGGTTCTTTTATTGTAGTTGAATACAGGACAGGACACCCAGTTGAAGGAGCAAACGTAGTTGTCAAATCAGGTGATGATATATTGGCTCAAGGCGTAACAGACGAAAATGGACAAATAACCTTTAACGTTAGAGGTTTTCCTGAAAGATAGACGTAGAATTGGAAAAGCAAGGGCACGCCTTAAGTAAAATCGAAGATTTAAAAACCGAATACCTCGCTTACAATGTAAAAGAAGTTCAATTAAGAACTGCTGAATTATCTACAGACCCTGATTCTCAAAGCTTTCCGGAAGTTACTCTCAGTTTTTTTTGATTTGCAAGGTAACGAGTTAGATATCACCAATATTACAGGAAATTTCACGTTAAGAGTTGATGTTGAGACAGATAATCATCCGAGTGTTATTTACGCTAAAATAGGAAGTGTTCCGGGCTCAGGCTTTTTAGGAGAGCGATATATTGCTTCAGATACACCAACAGCCACATACACTAATATAGATGTATCCACCTTTTATGGAGAAGTCCCTTTATATGTTGTATTTTATGATTACAATGACAATAGAGTAGAGAAAATAGAATATATTACAATAAATAGAGAAGTTGAAGAAGTAGAGAAAAATCTTTTTGTTCCTGTAAGTCCAGTTGATTTAGGTTATGTTGGAATAGTAGCTTATACAAGAAACCAAGGAGTAGAATTTTATAACAACGATAAACTATTAAAAATAGTTTCTGATAAGTTTGATTTTAATGGTGCCAATAACCTACCACAAGATTTTGAACCGTTAAAAAAATTTTGGTATAGGGATAGAAGCTGCTCCCAAAGGAACTAACTTATGGATAGAAATAAGCTGGCTTGATTATGACACAATTAGTGATTTAATTGGAATTGGGCCAAACGTCGTACGCCTGATGGCTATAACGTTTATAAATCTTTTGATGGGGTTAATTATAGAAAAATAGCTACTGTAGGATCCGGTTACTATTTAGATCCATCAGCACAAAACGAAGTTGAAAAAGAAGTATGGTATGCTGTGAGCTCTTATAGAGGCGACGAAGAAAGCGAACTTGTTAAATTGGGTTCAGTAGTTCCTCTTGATAGTTTCAATGTGAATTTAAAGTCACCAGCAGATAGAGAAACAAACGTTTCAAGACAACCAACCTTTGTTTGGGAACCTACAAAAGAGTTAACTTCTCCTGAATCTGTTGTTGAGTTCTACTATACAATGTGGATATACGATTTAGTTCAAAGTGAAAATTATATTTTCCCAGGTATTTTGGAAGAGGATACTGTTTACATGTACGATTTTATTACAGAAGGTGCAACAGATGTATCTGTGACTTTTAAAGGAATTGAAGGAAGCCCTGAATATGAAGATTTAACTTGGTTCTTATACTTGCCTGATGGAATTTACTTTTATGAATACGCCAAATTAGAACCTGGTAAAACCTATGACTGGGGGGGAGTAGATTACGCATACGCTGTGTCTTATGATTCAGACAGTGTGGCTTATTCTATAGCAATAGACTACGGTTGGGATATAGATCCGTTGGGTGGAGTAATGCCTGAAATGCACTACGAATTTACTACAGGTAATTAAGAAAGGGGGGGTAAGACAAAATGAAAAAAAAGATTTTCAATAATAATTATTTTGGTTGTTTCTTTGATTTTTATAATTTCAGGTTGTATGAATTTAAACCCGACTTCTAATAGTGGAGTTAATGATAGTCCAACAAGTTCCAACTCTCCAGGTTACAATTCATATATTCCCACATTTAAAGAACTTCAAGGTCGCAAATATAAAGATAATGAATTAGTTGTTGGATATGAAGAAGGAAAAGAAGAAGAATCATTGAACGAATTACTTAATGAACTCAAAGGAGCAATTATTGAAAAAAAAGAACACCTGAACTTAATGCGGTTTTGATTAAATTGGATGCCGAGGTTATGGATGTAAATAAAGCTTTTGAAATTATTAAAAATAAGAAAGTAGAAGGAATAAGATACGCAGAACCAAATTACACAGATAGAAGATTAATTCCTGTAATTAAAGGCCAAGACCCTCGAACTCAAAGAAACAATTCCATGCAACTTAATAACAATGTCACTCCAGAAACTACAGATCCCTTTTAGAATATCAATATGCTTTAAGTCTATTAGACGCCGAAACTGCTTGGGCAACTGCCACAGGGAACGGTATAATAGTTGGTTTATTAGACACAGGTACAGATGGCACTCATCCTGACTTAGAAGGCCAATTATTAGATGGGTACGACCCGGTAGAACATTATATTTTTGATGCAAGTGAAAATTCTGACACCGATGGTCACGGTACACACACAGCTGGAATAATAGCTGCTAAAAGAAATAATGGTGTAGGAATATCAGGATTAGCCCCAGATGCCAAGATTATGCCTATAAGAATATTCAATCCTGATTACATAGGTGATTTTGATGTTGCTGACGGAATAGTATGGGCTGTAGATAACGGAGCAGATGTCTTATCAAACAGTTGGGGCGGTGGAGGCTATTCCAACATCCTAAAAGACGCTTTTGACTACGCTCTTATGAATAACGTAGTTGTCGTTGCCTCTTCTGGTAATGACACTACTGATCAATTCTGGCATTATCCGTCTGCGTATACTGGAGTTATAGCTGTTGCTGCAAGTGATGCAAGAGATGAAATCACCAGCTTCTCTTCAAGAGGAGAATATGTATCAGTTGCTGCTCCAGGTAACAACATAATTTCATCTATTCCAGTAAGACTTGCACCATCTGAAGGCGTAGATAAACAACCTTACGCCTATTGGGCAGGTACTTCTATGGCATGTCCATATGTGTCTGCATTAGCGGCTTTATTGAAAGAAAAATATCCAGATGCTGATGTATACCAAATAAAAAGAATGATAGAAGAGGGAGCAGAAGATATAGATAAACCCGGATACGACACTGCTGCTGGCTATGGAAGAATAAACGCTGCAAATTCTCTTGATCTTGATCCGGATGAATATGAGGGCGGTATTCTAAAAATAGAAGCAAAAACTAAAAAGGGTGGTTATTATTTACCTGGTGTTAACATAACTTTAGAAAATAAAGACACTGGAAAAAGATATTATGGAAAAACTAATAACGAAGGATCCGAAGTCTTTGCTTGGATAGATCCAGGAGAATACAAGATTACAATTGGAGGACCAGAATATCTCTATGCATATGCACCAAATTATCGTATGCAAGAAGAATTGAGATATACAGGCGAAGTTACTGTAAAACCTCTGTCAGAAAGCCTAACAATCTATACTCAAGAATTTGAAACTACGCAATTTAATGCAAGATTAACAAGTGATCTTCCATTCACAGGAAGTTTAACTGTATTCTTATTAGATCAAGATTGGTATGTTGTAGAAGCTTTTGATATGAGAAGTTATGAGACAATGACAATAAATTTATTGCCTTATATAGAAGAAAGTGGCCAGTATTATTTGGTTTATGATTATGAAGGAGAACTTCCTGAAGGAGAAATAATAGCAAAGGAAGATTTCGAAGATGGTAATTTAGAGCATGAGTTCTTTAACTGGGTAACTGGCGGAGATGCAGAACCTTTTATAGAAGTAACTGATGAAGCTACAGTTTTAAAATTTGGCAATGTAAATGATAACGAAGAAAGCTGGATAGAAACTTTATTTACTCTCGACACTGTTGCTTCATTGTCTTTTAAGGTTAAAGTTTATTCTGAGGCAAATTGGGATTTCTTTAAACTATACATTGATGGTGAGGAAATGTTAAGTTTAAGTGGAGAGCAAGATTGGATGACTTATAATGTTTTGTTAGATCAAGGTACCCACACCCTAAGGTTTGCTTATGAAAAAGATTTTTCAATAAGCAATGGTGAAGATACTGCCTGGCTCGATGACATAGTATTAGCCAAACCATTTGGTATAAGTGGAGAGATAACAATAAACAACGAAAAGATCCCTATTAATATAGCTATAAGTGGAGCAGGTATGGGCTTCATAGATGAATATGGAGGACTAGGAATTCCTTGGACAATTTTCTAATTACAATGAATGAAAATAGTTCTTTTTTTTCAATCAATGCATTTCGACTCAATAATATTGATGTTTGAGAGCATACGTTTTATAGAATGTTAGTTTAAAAAAAAGGCTACTAGAGATTTTCTAGTAGCCTTTTCATATATTAACAAATTCATATACGTAGTCTTATTATTTCTTTTTTTGAGATTGTATCTCTCACTTTAATATCCTCATACAATTAAACACAGCTAATAGAGATACTCCAACATCAGCAAATACTGCCCCCCACATATTTGCTAATCCTAAAGCAGCTAGAATGAGGAATAAAATCTTAACGGCTAAAATAAATATTATATTTTGCCATATAATCTTAATAGTTTTTCGTGAAATGTTAATTGCGTCTATTATCTTGGAAATATCATCCTCCATAATAACAACGTCCGCTGCTTCTATAGCAGCATCAGAACCTAATCCTCCCATTGCAATCCCAACATCAGTTCTTGCAAGAACTGGGGCATCGTTAATACCGTCTCCAACAAAAGCAACGGTATGTACATTATTTAAATATCTTTCTAATAGATCTACTTTATCTTCTGGGAGTAAATTTGCATAGTATTCATCCACACCAAGTTCTAACGCTACTTTTCTTGCTGTTTCTTCATTATCTCCTGTCAATAAAACTGTTTTCTTTATTCCTAACTTTTTCAATTTATTTATAGTATCCTTTGCCTTTGGCCTTATCTTATCTGAAATCTTAATATACCCTGCAAAGCTGTCATTAATTCCAACATATACAATAGTTCCATTTGGCTCTAGTTCTGGAATATTTATACCATTTTCTTTCATTAAATCTATATTACCAACTAATACTGTCTCACCATTTATTTTAGCCTTAACTCCTTCTCCAACTACCTCTTGATATTCCTGTATTAATTTTTCGTCTATTTCTTCATCATAATATTTTTTTATAGAAATTGCAATAGGATGATTTGAATGGCTTTCTGCATAGGCTGCTATTTTCAAAAGTTCATGGCTGTTAATCCCATTGTAAGCTTTAACCTCAGTTACCTCGAATACCCCCTTCAGTTAGAGTTCCAGTTTTATCAAAAATTATTGTATCTATTTTTTTTAATGTTTCAAGATAGTTTCCACCTTTAACAAGCACTCCTTTTTTTAGATAGCTTACCAATCCCAGCAAAGTACCCTAATGGAATTGACAACACTAAAGCACAGGGACACGAAATAACAAGAAAAACTAAAGCCCTATACAACCATTGTTTAAACGGTCCTCCGAATACTAATGGTGGAAGAATAGCTAAAGCAATTGCAGAAAATACAACAATTGGTGTATAATACCTTGAAAATTTTGAGATGATTTTTTTTCCGTCTTTGCCTTCTTACTTGAGGCATTTTCAACAATCTCTAATATCTTAGAGTAAGTAGACTGACTGTATTCTTTCTCAACTTTTACGGTAATTGAACCATTAAGATTCACAAATCCACTTAATACCTCATCGCCTTCTTTAATTGTCTTTGGAACAGGTTCACCAGTTAGGGCTGAAGTATCTACCATTGTAGATCCTCTTATTACTACACCGTCTAGTGGAATTCTTTCTCCGGGCTTAACCAAAATTAATTGTCCTACACTGACCTCTTGTGGTGCAACTTTATAAGTTCTGTCATTATCTATAATATTGGCATAATCAGGTCTTATCTCAAGCAATGATTTTATTGATCTTATTGAATTATCCACAGCAAGATTTTGTAACAACTCCCCCCCAATCTCATAAAAATCATAACTCCCACTGCTTCAGCAAATTGCCCAATAGAGAATGCACCAATTGTCGCAATACTCATAAGAAAGTTTTCATCAAAAATCAAGCCTTTTTTTATGTTGGTAAATGAACGATATAACACCCTCCATCCGGAAATGAGATACGAAAAAAAATAAACAGAGATAGTTTTAAACTAAAAGGTTCTTTAACTAGTATAGCGATTATAAAAATTGTTAAACTATATAACAACCTTACAATTTCATCTTTTTATTAAATCTTTTTTTTCACGATCAGCTTTGCTGTTTTCTTTTGAGAATCGTTTTTAATTATATCTTTATCATATACCTTGACATCTGGTTCAATCTCTTTTACTATTTTTTCTATCTCTTTAAGCTTGCTTTCATCGTCAACATTAAACTTCATTGTTTGAGTTACAAAATTCACATTAACATCGTTAATTCCTTCTATTTTCTTTACTTTTTCTTCGATCTTTACTGCACAATTAGCGCAACTAAGTCCATCCAAGATTAATTCTTTCTTTTTCATGCAATCCCTCCAGATTGTAGGCAATTTCATTAATTACATGAATATTTGAGCAATTGTTCATACATATTAGTTAAAAGATATAATCATTCCTCTTTGATATGAGAATATCCAACGTCAAGGATCTCTTTTACATGCTCATCATTTAGTGAATAAAAAAAACAACCTTGCCTTCCTTTCTAAACTTTACCAATTTTGCTTGTCTTAAAATTCTCAATTGGTGAGAAATAGCTGACTGTGTTTTACCAAGAACGTACGAAATATCGCAAACACACATTTCACCAGCATTAAATAACGCATATAATATCTTTATTCTTGTTTGATCGCCCATAATTTTGAAAAACTCTGCTAGTTTATTCAATGATTCTTCACTAGGTGTATTTTCTTGAACCTTCTTAACAATATCTGGATGTATCTCAATAGTTTGGCAAACTTCTTCTTTTTCTTTCTCTTTGCTTTTTCGACTTTGGACCATAGTATTTCACCTCATTTAAACATATGAACAACTATTCATATAAATTATACTACTTTCTATTAATTTTGTCAAATAATGCAAATGATTACTTTTTTTTATCCTTGACTTGTTACATACTATCATAGTATAATATTACAGTAAATTATTCACTTTATTTGGAAGGTGAGGGTTTTATGTGGTTCAGCATAGATTTTTCTTCACATGTTCCCGTATACAAACAAATCGCCGAAAAAAATCAAGATGAAAATCTCTAATGGCGAGTTAAGGCAGGGGGGGATTTTCTCCCTTCTGTCAGAAAACTTGCAGAAGATATAGGGGGGGTAAACTTTAATACAGTTTCAAAAGCCTACAAAGAACTCAGTGAACAAGGTATTATAGAAGTTCAGCGTGGAGAAGGCTACACAGTTAAAGTAGAAAACCTTGAAGATTTCAATAACGAAATATTGCTAGAAATCAAAAATGCGCTAAAAAAAGGCTTTGAATGCTGGAATATCCTCAGATGAAATTAAAAAAATCTTTGAAGAAGTGGTTGGGAGGGATTTTAATGATTCTAGAAGTTAAAGACCTCAAAAAAATATTACGACGATAAACTTGCTGTTGACAAAGTAAATATACAGGTTGAAAAATCTGAAATATTCTCACTTTTAGGTCCAAATGGTGCAGGAAAAACAACTACTATTAAATGTATCTTAGGTATGAGAAAAAAAGGATTCTGGAGAAATATATTTAAATGGTACATACTCATATCTTCCTGAAAAGAAAGAATTGTACAAAAATTTGACTGTACAAAAATGCTTGAAATAACACCTTCAATATCTAATAATTTTTCACTTGAAAAAGCCTACAACTTTTTAAAAGAGTTTGAAATTCCATTAAAAGAAAAGATCTCTAAGTTGTCTTATGGAATGCTTACTCAACTTTACTTAACTATTGTATTATCAGAAGATGTTGATATATATTTCTTAGACGAACCAACTGAAGGATTAGACCCTCTTAAAAGGCTTCGGTTATTTGATATAATCAGAAATCTTTCCATGAATGGAAAGACATTCTTCTATACAAGTCATGTTCTTTCAGAAGTTGAGAAAATTGCTGATAAAGTTGCAATAATGGTTAATGGCCAAATTGCTCTGATGGACTATCTAGATAACATAAAAGAAAAATATGTTGCATGCGCTGTTGACAAAACTACAACCTTAAATGGCTACTTATACAAACAGACTGAAAAAGAAAACGTATATATAATTGAAAAAGATAAAATAAATTGCAATTACGAAACAGCAACTTTCGATATGATATTTGAAGCAATTGCAAAAAAAATCAAATTAGGGGGGGAGATAAAAAAATGAAAAAGAAATCTTAGATATACGCCTAAAAGTAATTATCATTTTCACCCTAATGATAGGATTGTTTTTACTTTTGCACCATTTCAAGACTTTACAGTGAGCATGTTCTCAGAAGAACTGCCTTCTCTTGAAAAATACCTTGGAGATAACTTTGCTGAGAACTTAAAAGATTGGAATTTTTACATAACCTCACAATGGTTCGGAAAGAATTTTGGCCAGTTTGTACCTATAATCTCAATTATTTTAGCATTTTCTCTCTTTTCTCGCGAATATGAACGTGGAACAATAGAATTTTTAGTTGCAAGATTGCCCAGAAGAAAAATATTCATTAATAAATTATTGGTAAGTCTGATAACCCTTATAATCATAATATTTACATTATCGATTTTACCTTCCATATACTCTATAATAACAGCAAAAGATTTCAATCATAGTTTAGTATTTAAATTTATGGTTCATGTTTTAATAGGGGGATTCTTCTGGTACAGTATTACACTATTATTTAGTGTACTATTCAATACACAAATAAAATCGTTATTTACAAGCGCTATATTATTAACAATAACAACAACTTTGGGTTTCATAAAACCTCTTAGTTTTATGAATACCTATAAATATATCTTAGGATCTGAACTTTTTAATAATGGAGTTAATTGGATATATTCGCATATTCTTTTACTAATTGGAAGTTTTTGTATATTTCTTGCTTATTATATTTTTGAGAAAAAGGAAATATAAGCAAAATAATCTAAACATTAATTATTAGTTGTAGAGACGTGCTAT
>JMBV01000246.1_pt1 | contig 19792 bp, 27 predicted proteins | sample 616531 | NCBI WGS metagenome assembly JMBV01 (sample SAMN02727904, study PRJNA239997) | anaerobic digester metagenome | biome: anaerobic digester; isolation source: mesophilic anaerobic digester inoculated with municipal waste water sludge... | place: Germany: Bielefeld University, CeBiTec ...
TTTATCATTATGATAATTGAGTTATCTTATAAATTATACTTTTTTTATCTTTCTATATAATGTGGCAATACCTATACCTAACTCATCAGCTGCTCTTTGCTTTCCCTCTTGATGAGTCCCATATAACTCTAAAGCTTTTTGAATATATTTTTTTCTCTATTACCTCTAATGATAAAGATGAGTTTTCCATATTTTCTTCCTCTAATATATTTCTAGGAAGCAAATTTAAAGTAATAGTACCATTGTTTTCTACCATATTCATAGCATATTCTACTGTATTTTCTAACTCCCTAACATTACCTGGCCAATTATAATTGTAAAAATAGTCCCATACTTCATCACTAAAAATTACATTTCTCTTATTAAATAGTTTAGAGTATTTCTTAGCGAAGAAATAAGTCATAGTCCGTATGTCTTCTTTTCTTTCCCTAAGAGGTGGAATTTGTATTGGTATTACATTTAATCTATAATATAAATCTTCCCTAAACATCTTTTCTTCTATAAGGGCTTCCAAATCCTTATTTGTAGCTGCAATAACTCTTATATCTACTGGAGTAGATATATTAGCTCCAAGACGTTCAATTTCTCTTTCCTCAAGAACTCTAAGCAACTTAGATTGTAAATACAAGGGCATATCTCCAATTTCATCTAAAAAAAAGTGTACCTTGATCTGCAAATTCTATTTTACCTACCTTACCTTTAGGATCTGCTCCTGTGAAAGCTCCCTTTACATATCCAAAGAGTTCTGATTCTAAAAGTGTATCTGGAATAGCTGCACAATTTATAGCTACAAAGGCATTATCTCTTCTATTACTTTCCATATGGACAGCCCTTGCAAATAATTCCTTTCCAGTACCACTCTCTCCAGTTATTAATACTGTAGAAGAAGAACCCGTAAGTCTCTTTATTTTTTTTCCTTCAACATTGTAATCTCTTCTGATTCTCCTATTATATAATCAAGACTCATATGCTCTTTAGTAGTAGATACAGAAGTAGAAATAGCTTCTAAAGTGTTAATATCCGTAAAGATATAGACCTTGTCATAACTAGATGTCCCCCCCTTTATAATCTCATACTCTTCTCCTAATATTATATATTTCTTGTTATTAATCATTAGTTCATATTCTAGAAAATTTAAGATTTCATTTCCTGTGGATTTTATATAATCTATAGATTTAGGTGAAGTTTCTAACCCAAGGATCTTCATTGCCATATTATTAATGCTGCTTACTTGATTATTTTCATCAACTACGATTATACCTTGCTCTACTTTTTCTATTATACTACTTAGTACAGAGATTAGATTTACTAATTTATATTTTTCTAATTCTTCATTTGCTTTAGAAGAAATCAAATCAGAAATTTGCTCTAGAAATTCAGTAAATATGGCAAGATTATTTAATATATGCTCCCTTTGTTCTTCAGTAAAACATACTAAACCTATGACTCCAATTACTTCTTTATCAATTTTTATAGGCATACTCACTTCAAAGGTTTCATCACAATTTTGCTGCTTATAACAAAACTTACATATAGAATGTTCACCAGGCTCCATTACAATTTGTTCTTTACCTGTTTTCATTACTTCATTGTATACATGGCCTTCTTTTCCCATATTCTCATTAATTTTATCTCTAAACATCCCTGTTCCTGCAATTCTAACTAAATCCTTATCCACAATTTCCACATCTACCCTAAGGATTTGAGATAATACCTCTGCATATTTAATTACAGTTTCTTGCATGTCTTTTAAGATACTTGCCATACTTCATCACCTTCTCAATTCACTGGAGACCAAAGGTCTCCCTTACACTATCCACTATTCACTATTCACTATCCACTATTCACTATCCACTGTTCACTATTCACTGTTCACTGGAGACCAAAGATCTCCCTACACTGCCTATTATCCTAAATTCTTCTCTACCCTTTTCAACATCTTTATTATAGGTAAATCATAAGGACATCTCGTCTCACAATCTCCACATTCTATACAATCTTTAGCCCTTACAGTCATAGCATTATATCTAGATACTGCCCAGTCTTGAAGATTATATCTAGTATAATATCCTTCCATAATAAACTGGCTTGGAATATCTATACCTACGGTACAAGGAGCACAATATCCACATCTTCTACAAAACTCCTCGCCTAAAGTTTCTGCTTCTGCCATTAAAGATTTTCTTTCCTCATCTGTTAATGGTCTTACTTTATTTCCTGCCCTAGCATTTTCTATTACTTGATCTACAGAATCCATACCTGGTATTGCTACAGTTACATCTTCATTTTCCAATATAAATCTTAAACACAATTCTCCCTTTGGAATAGCTCCTCCAGCTAAAGGCTTCATTACTATTACACCTATATTGTTTTCCTTAGCCTTTTTAAATACTCGCTCCCCCCCTTGTCTTTCCACTGGATTATATGGATATTGAATAGTACTAAACTCTCCAGTATCTATAGCTATATCCAACAAATCTACACTATGACTTGTAATTCCAATTTCTTTAATAATTCCCTTTTCCTTACACTCCTTTATAGCCTTTAAGGCTCCATTATCTCCCATAACAGTATCTAAATCTTCTTTAGTCCTTACATTATGAAATTGAAATAAGTCTATGTAATCTGTCCTAAGGTTTTTTTAGACTTGTATTTAACTCCTCTAATACAGCATCATAAGTCCTTGCCATGGACTTAGTTGCCAATATAAACTTATCCCTACCAAATCTCTCCAAAGCATAACCTAAAAGGTTTTCACTTTCCATATAGCCCCCCCTTGCTGTATCTATAAAATTTATACCTTGATTATATGCTTCAACTACTAATTCATAAGCTATTTCTTCATCTACCCTTTGAATTGGAATACCACCAAATCCAATAGCTGAAACCTCAAAATTAGTTTTACCTAATATTCTTTTTTTCCATAATTGTCCCCATCCTTTCACCATTTAATATACTTTTACTTTACTATATTTAATAGAAAAAAAACAAACACTAATATATCATTATATATGATTATAACAGTGATACCTACTACTAAAATCTAAATATATTTGTCAGGTTTTTTTCTATTTAAACCGTATATACCCAATATAGCTATAATAGTTGAAGTTATAGAAACAGACAAAGGAATTCCCATTATACCTATAGATTTTACTAAAACCATATTTAATACTAAGTTTAAAAATAAAGATAATAAACCTAAAATTATAGGAGTCCTCGTATCATGGATTGCATAATATATTCGTACTATTAATAAACTTAAACTCATTCCCGTTAGTCCTAGGCCATAAAATTTTAATATATTTGCCACTGAGATGATTTCTTCACCCTTAAGCTTTCCATTTCCATAAATAATACTAACTATTGGATTTCCTAATACTAAAATAATCAAAGATATTGGTAATACTACCAACAACAATATATTTGTTCCAAGTTTTATATTTTGCTTTAACTCAACTATCTTTCCATGATTATAATTTTCCGCCAATATTGGAAAAAGAACAGTTACAATTGCCAGAATAAGTAAACCATATATAAAATCTATGATTTTCCTAGCATATCCTAAAACCAAAACATCCTTTTCCACAAATCTAAGGGCAATTTCGCTACCTATTTTCTATCTAGTTGAGTAATAATTATAAATATCATTATAGGTACTAAAAAGGATACTAACCTTTCATAACTTTTTCTTTCTAAATTTATATTAAATTTATATCTATATCCATCCTTAAACAAAGGCTTTGTAAGGACATAGGTTTGACCTGCCACAGCCATTAATTCTGCAACTACTAATCCCTCTAAACCAAATCTATCTTTAAAGATCAATAAATATAATATATATATTGAAATACTCACTACTCCAGACTTTGCACCAGCTAAAAACCTATGATCCCCTTGAAGATATCCTGCAGATATAGCCCTAATAAAATGAAATAATATTATGGGCATTCCTATTCTAAATAATCTTATTCCCTGCTTTATCTCTTCTTCAGCAAAATTAGCTCCCATTGATTTAATTATCACAGGAGCTAAACCATAACCTATTATTATAAATCCCAAGGATATTAAAATAATCAAATTAATAATATCATTGGTAAATTTAAATCTTCCCTCTATTCCATGATGTATTTCTATTTCCTGATAAGTAGGAATCAACGCCAAAATCAAGCCTTCTACAACTATACTTGTCAGCAACACAATAGATGAAATACCTAATGTATGTATATCCATATTATAGTTAATAGAAATATAATATGTTAATAAAATTCCATTAATAGTATTCAATACTCTAGTTAAAGTCCCAAGGGATATAATATGAAAAATTGACTTTCTAATTAGTTTGGTCCTGCTCATAGGAAGACACCTCATATCATAAAAATTCTTTAGCATCTCTTATTATATCAGAATTCACAAAAAAAAGAGTCAAAGGAATATTCCTTTAACCCTTTAATTAATTTCTCCCACACGATGACATGATACAAAATGTTCAGGTTTTACTTCTCTAAACTCAGGTGTTATCTCCCTACATTTGCCTATGGCAAACTCACATCTATCTACAAATCTACATCCTTCTTTAGGATTTATTGGACTTGGTACATCTCCTTCCAATACAATCCTATGTCTATTTTGCTGAATCTCAGGATCAGGAATTGGTATTGCAGATAAAAGAGCCCTAGTATAAGGGTGTAATGGATTCATATACAACTCCTCTGACTTTGCCAACTCCATCATATGTCCTAGATACATTACCCCAACTCTATCAGATATATATCTGACCATGGATAAATCATGGGCTATAAACATATATGTTAGTCCAAATTTATCCTGTAAATCCTTTAAAAGATTTACCACTTGGGCTTGGATGGAAACATCTAGGGCTGAAATGGGTTCATCACATACGATGAATTTAGGATTTAAAGCCAAAGCCCTTGCAATACCAATTCTTTGTCTCTGACCTCCTGAGAATTCATGGGGGGAAAGCGCATAGCATGTTCTTCGTTAAGACCAACTAATTCTAATAATTCTATAATTCTATTTCTTCTATCTTTCTACTTTTATACACTCTATGAATATCTAAAGGTTCTCCAACAATATCCTCCACATTCATCCTTGGATTTAAAGATGCATAGGGATCTTGAAATATCATTTGAAAATCTTTACGTACTTTTTCCATTTCCTTTCTTGAAAGTTCATAAATATTTTGTCCATTAAATATCAGTTCTCCTTCTGTAGGCTCATAAAGCCTAACAATGGTTCTACCTGCAGTAGATTTACCACAACCAGATTCTCCAACTAAACCAAAGGTTTCTCCCGGATATATATCAAAGGTAATTCCATCTACTGCCTTTAAAACCCCCCCTTCTCCAACATTAAAATATTTTTTTAATATTTCTAACAGAAATTAAAGGTTCCATTCCTAGACTTCACTCCCTTCACTGCATTTTGCCATGGGATGATTTAACCAACATCTACTTTTATGAGTATTAGTATGATTATCAAATTCTGGCAAATGTTCTTTACAGATTTTTAGGGCTTCATCACATCTATCATAAAACCCACAACCCTTTGGAGGTATATATAAATCTGGTGGTGTCCCTTCTATAGAATGTAAAGACTCATCTCTTGACATATCTAATCTAGGCACCGAATCCAGTAATTTTCTTGTATAGGGATGCTTAGGATTTTTAAATATTTCATTTGTCAATCCTTCTTCCATTATTTGTCCAGCATACATTACTATTACCTTATCACTCATATCAGCCACTATGCCTAAATCATGGGTAATAAGTATAATAGACATATTCATCTTATTTTGTATATTTTTCATAAGCTCCAATATTTGAGCCTGTACCGTAACATCTAAGGCAGTAGTTGGCTCATCAGCAATTAATAACTCAGGATTAGAAACCATGGCCAAAGCTATCATTACCCTTTGCCTCATTCCGCCAGAAAACTCATGGGGATATTGATTTATCCTTTTTTTCAGGTTGAGGTACAGCTACTAAATTTAACATTTCTATAGCCTTTTCCCTTGCCTCACTCCTACTTAACTTTTCATGTTTTTTTAATACCTTCTACTATTTGTTTCCCAATTTTCATAGTTGGGTTTAAAGAAGTCATAGGGTCTTGAAATACCATACCAATCTTACTTGAACGTATATCTTCCATTTCCTTATCAGTTTTTTTAATAAATCATCACCCTTAAATAATATTTCCCCCCACCCTTAAAAAAAGGCTGGTGGCATTGGTAATAATCTCATAATGGAATTGGCAGTAACACTCTTTCCACAGCCTGACTCTCCAACTATGGCAACAGTTTCTTTTTTTCCCTACGGAAAAACTAATATCCCTAACTGCCTCAACTTCACCAAAAAAAATGTTTCAAAGGATATGGACAAATTCTTTACTTCTAGTATATTTTCCATTATATCACCCCCTCTATTTACGTAGTCGTGGATCCAATGCATCACGAAGACCATCTCCCAACACATTAAAGGCAAACATTATTAAGGAAATAAATATGGCAGGAATAATAATCTGATAGCTATTTCCCACAGCAAGTCCTGCTAAACCATCATTGGCTAAAGTACCTAAACTAGATTTAGGAGCCTGTAATCCAAGACCTAAAAAAACTTAAAGTAGCTTCAGCAAATATAGCCCTAGGAATAGATAGAGTTACATTTACTAAAATAGGACCTAAAGTATTAGGTATAATATGATTTTTAAGTATCCAACCCTTACTTGCCCCCCCTAAGGATTCAGCAGCCAATGAATACTCTGTTTCCTTTAACTGCAATACTTGACCACGAACTAATATAGACATGGGTATCCAAGATGTAAGCTTAATGCCAATATAATTACAAACATAGATGTACCAGAACCTTGAGTAGAAAATACAACAGATAATAAAATAACCACCAGCAAATAGGGAATAGCATATATAATCTCTGCAATACGCATCATTATACCATCTACCCTTACAGTAGCCATACCTGCTATACCACCATATAATACGCCAATAGTCACATCTATAACTGTAGCAAGTATACCTATAAGTAAAGAGTATCTGGCTCCATACCATACCCTTGTAAATAAATCTCTACCAAGTTCGTCTGTACCAAACCAATGAACCTTGTTTGGATGCATATTTATCTTCTCATAATCTTGTTCAAAATAGCTAAAACCATTAATTAAAGGTCCAAATATGGACATTAAAACCATAATTATAATTACAGCAAAGCCTACCATGGCTAATTTATTTTGTCTCAATCTTCTCCATACATCTGACCAATATTTAATACTAGGGCGTCTAATCTGTTCCAAATCCCTATCTTCCTTTGATGCCTTTTGAAATAATTCCTTTGGATACTCTTTATACTTTATTGAAGACTCCATTAACGCCCCTCCTTTGTCAACCTAATACGTGGGTCGATTAAGCCATAAGCTAAATCTACCAATAATAACATAAAAATAAGTATTATGGAATAAAATATAGTTGTTCCCATAATAAGAGTATAATCCCTACTTACTATGGACTTAACAAAAAAACGAACCTAAACCTGGAATACCAAATATTTTTTTCAATAACAAAACTACCAACTAAAAGATTAGAAATTAAAGTCCCTAACACGGAAATAATAGGAAGAATTGCATTTCTTACAGCATGTTTTAAAATCACCCCTGACTTAGATATACCCTTAGACTTTGCAGTTTTAATATAGTCCTGTCCCAATACTTCTAACATACTAGAACGCATAAGCCTTGCCATTTGAGCCAAAGGCATAAGGGATAAAGCTATAGCCGGTAAAAAAGTATGCTTCAACTCTCCCCCCCATCCACCAATAGGAATCCAACTAACATTTTTAGCCACAAATTGAATCAATACTGTAGCCATAATAAAACTAGGAACAGAAATCCCAATAATGGCTATTATCATAGATATATAATCTGGAATTTTATTTTGATATAAAGCAGCCAAGGCCCCCCTAAAGCAGGACCAAATATCAAAGCTATTAATAAAGCCTCTGCTCCTAAATAAGCAGATACTGGAAATCCCCCCCTTCGTATCATATCATTAACAGTTTCAACATTAGACTTCATTGAGTCCCCCCCAAAGTCTCCCCCCCTTAATAAATTCTTTAAATAAATAAAGTATTGCTGTGTTCTTGGCTTATCTAATCCATACTTTCTTTGGAGGTTTTGATAAACTGCTGCAGGCATTTTCCCTTCCTTTGCAAATGGATTTCCTGGTACTGAATGCATCAAAATAAAAGTAATAGTTACAATTGCCCAAAGGGTGATGACTGACATAATTAGACGTTTTAAAAGATATTTTTTTTCACTTTTACCCTCCTTTGCAATTAATAATAGGGCAGGCCATTAAACCTGCCCTAAATTTAAAACTTCTTCACTATAATTTATACATTATGCACTATATATTACTTATTCATATCTGCATAAGTTAACTTTGGATAGTTAACTAATGGTTTATAAACACCTGTTACATAAGATTTTTGGGCATAAGGTTGAGTGTAGAAATACACTGGAATTACAGGCATATCTTCCATAACCATTTTTTTTCTGCCTTCTTCATAGCTTCAAATCTTTCAGCTTGGTCTGAACTATTCTTAGCTATTCTAACTAATTTATCATATTCAGGATTATTATATTTTGCATCATTAAAGCTAGAAGTACTTTCCCATAATTCTATAAAAGTAATAGGATCCATATAGTCTCCAATCCAACCTGCACGGGAAATGTGATAATCTCCAGCCTTTTCCCTATCAAGTTTAACTTGGAAATCTACATTTTCAAGTTGTATTTCAATTCCTAAATTGACTCTCCACATCTCTTGAGCTGCTTGAGCTATTTTCTTGTGAGCTTCAGAAGTATTATAAAGAAGAACTATATTCTTAAAGTCTTCAGGCTTCATACCTTCCTCAGCTAATCCTTCCTCAAATAGCTTTTTACCTTCTTCAACATTATATTCAACTAATATGCCTACATCATCACGATATTCATTGCCCTTATCATCCTTCATACCAAAGGGTACTACACCTTCAGCAGCAATTTGACCACCTTGAGCTATTTTATCTACTATAGTTTGACGATCAAGAGTCATAGCTAAACCTTTTCTAACCTTAGGATTATTAAATGGTTTAACCTTTGAATTTAAATTATAGTAATAAGTTCCAACTTCAGCACCTATTATTAACTCAGGATTATTGGCTTCCTTCATTTGAGCAACTACAGCCTGTGGCAATGGAGTCAAGAAATCATAATCTCCACCTTCATATTTTGCCATGCAGTATTTTCATCATCAATAATATCAAAATCTATACCATCAAGTTTTATACTATCCTTATCATAATAATTGTCATTTTTTTTCTAATCTTGATACTTGCATTATGCTCCCATTCAGTAAGGGTAAATGGTCCATTGGAAACATGGGTACTAGCATTTTTAGCCCAATCAGGATTTTCTTCTGCTACATTTTTATTTACAGGGAATAAAGTGAAAAATGCAGTTAATTCTAAGAAATATGCAGTAGGTGCTTCTAAAGTAACTTCTAAAGTCTTGTCATCTAAGGCTTTAACTGCTACTTCTTCCCTAGCTGCTTCCAGACGCTTTTCATATACCATTTGATTTATAGTTTCTTCATCTTTACCCTCAACATCTAACCCCTCTAATTCACTTGGGTCATAGGTTTCCATAACCATCTTGCTTTCATCTTCTGGATCTGGATATTCTACACCTGGACATTTAGTAGTATTATATGCTTCTCCACCCTTTATGTAATAAAGTTGGTGAGCATAATCAGATGCTAGATTTGGATCCAATGCCCTCTTCCATGCAAATTCAAAATCATGGGCTGTTACAGGATCTCCATTTGACCACTTAATACCATCTCTTAAAGTAAAGGTATAAGTTAAATTGTCATCGGATATTTCATAGTCTTCTGCCATACCAGGAACAATTTTTAAATCTGGATCTACCTTCATAAGTCCTTCAAAGGTATGATCAAGTATCCATGATTCATGGGTCCCCCCCTGTGCCAACGGTGGATCTAAGGATCCTGGCTCACTTGAATTATTGGTTCTTAAGATTTTTTTCAGCTGCTGGTTCTTCAACATTAGCTGGTTCCTCACTTCCAGTAGTAGGTTGCGAATCTCCACCCTGTGGTGGTGAACAAGCAGTTGCTACCATACTTAATACTAATATTAGACTTAATACTATAAGTAATTTTCTATTCATTTTTTTAGCCCCCCCCTTAATTATCCTATTTAATTTTAATATTTTATCACTTGATTATGATAAAGTCAAGAAGTTTTTCCCTTTTTTTACAAATCCTACTGGTTATTTCCCTATTTATTGGTAATACTAATTTATAGGTGATATATATGTATAGTCTTTCTACTTCATTAAGGGAAAATATAAATATAATAAAAGAATCTTTCCAAAAAGATGATACTTTAATTATTAGAGAATTTCAGATTCAAGATAACCCCCCTGTGGTAAATTTACCATACTCTTTATTAATGGAATGGTAGATATAAATAAAATAAACAATAGTATTATCATGCCTATTATGTATATGGGTGAAGATATAAGTGGAAAAAAATCTTAATTATATAAAAGAACAAGTCATTATATCTAGCCAAGTTGAAAAATCCCAAAATTTAGATGATATTATAAATGCTATTATTGATGGAGATGTAGCTCTACTTATGGAAGGAATAAAAGAAGCTTTAATTATAGATTGCAAAGGCTTCCTAACTCGTCCCATTGAAGAACCAGGGATAGAAAAAGTCATTCGTGGTCCAAGGGAAGGATTTAATGAATCCTTGACTACTAATCTTACTTTAATTAGGAGAAAATTAAAAACTAAAAATTTGAAATTTCAATATAAAACTATTGGTACCACTAGCCAAACTAAAGCTTGCATCTGCTATATTGATGGAGTGGCAGATGAGGGTATACTTAGAGAAATTAATAAAAGAATAGATAATATAAATATTGATGGTGTGTTAGATATAAAATACATTCAAGAACTTATAGATGATAAACCTCTATCCATATTTGAAGTATCAGGTAATACTGAAAAGCCAGATGTCTTAGCAGCTAAATTATTGGAAGGTCGAATAGGCATACTTCTAGATGGTACACCTAGTGTTATGACAGTACCATTTTTATTTATAGAGAACTTTCAATCTGGTCAAGATTATTATACAAATTATTATTATGCTACGATTATTAGACTCTTAAGATTGGTTTCTTCCCTAATTACTACAGGATTTCCTGCTATTTATCTATCTCTAGTTACTTATCATAGGGAAGTTTTACCTACGCCTATGTTATTAAGCATACTCTCCTCAAGGCAAGGAGTACCCTTTCCTACTGTTGTAGAATTAATAGGGCTTTTATTAGTATTTGAAATACTTATAGAAGCAGGCTCTCGTATGCCTAATTATATAGGTCAAGCCCTAAGTATCGTTGGAGCATTAGTCCTTGGTTCAGCAGCTGTAGAAGCTAAAATAGTCAGCTCCGCCATGATTATTGTAGTAGGTATCTCCAGTATTACTGGACTTATTATACCGAATTTTGCAGGTATATTTATAATACTTAGAACCCTATTTATATTATTCTCTGCAGCCTATGGAATATATGGATATATCTTTGGTATGGTTGGATTATTTATACATTTATTTTCTCTTAAAAGCTTTGATGTCCCCCCCTATATGGCCACAATCAATTCCCTATATCCAAAGAATTTAAAAGATACCATAATTCGTGCTCCAAGATGGTTTATAGCAGGTAATAAATTTGGAGGTAAAAAAATGAAAAAAATTATCCATATTTATAGCTTTAATAATTTCCATTATTTTTCTCACAGGTTGTTGGGATTATAGCGAAATAGAAGATCTAGCTATAGTCGCTGGTATGGCTATAGATATAGATGCAAATGGGTCTTATATTATAAATGTGGAAATAGTGGATATAAAGCCAACTACCACTGGTATAGACCTTGCCCCCTATAATAATAGAAACAAGAGGAGAGACTGTCTTTGAAGCCCTTAGAAATATAATAAGTACCTCTTTAAAGCGAATACGTTGGAGCCATGCCAGCTATGTCGTAGTTAGCAAGGAGGTAGCTGAACAAGGACTTTCCTCATTGTTAGATTGGATAGCCCGACATCCTGAGGCCAGACTTACACTTCATATCCTTATATCTAGAGAAAATACTGCAAAGGAAGTTATTTTAAAAGAAAAGGAATTCTCAAAAATACGTGCCCTAGAATTTGAAAAATTTGTAGATTCAAGTGAATATTTATCAAAATTCCCCCCCATGTTGAAGTCTATGAACTGATAAATAAAATAGAAAACAAAGATAATTACCCAATATTACCTACCACCAACTTAATAAATATTAATAATGAAGTCTATAGCCAAATGGAAGGTTCTGCTTACTTTATTAAAGATAAACTTGCCGGCTTTTTTTTGACCCTATGGAAACTATGAAATACCTACTTATTGTCAATAAATTAAAAAGGGAGTATTAGTCATACCCATGAATGAGGAAAATAATGACAAAGTAAGTTTAGATATATTGAAAAATAATACAAAAATAGACATTGACTTTAAAGATGAAAATGTCCTTATAACAGTGAAAACAAACACCGTTGTAAGTATTGCTGAAGTAAGGGATGGAAGAAATTATTCTAATATTAAAGGTAGAAAACTTCTACAGGAACATGCAGAAGCCTATTTAGAAAATGAAATTAAAACATTTATCCAAAATGTGCAAGAAGATCCAGGTATAGATGTCTTTAGCTTTGGTGATAAAATCAAAAAAAACCATCCAAAGATTTGGAAAGACATAGAAGATAATTGGGATAGCATTTTTAAAGAATTAAATGTAAAGGTAATTTCTAATATACAAATTAGAAATAGTGAGCATATTAAAAGGCCTATTAGCGTCAACAATCAAAAATAAAGGGTGGTGTTTATGAACAAAGAAATTATTTCAACAAAACAAGGTATATTTTTAGTAATCATTTTAATCCTAGGCACATCCTTAACTATAACTGGTGGTGGAAAAGCACAACAGGATATGTGGATTTCTATTTTGTTGGCAATTTTAGCAGCTATTCCCTTTGCCTTTATACATGGAAAGATCCTTTCATTTTTTTTCCAAATAAAAATCTTTATGAGATCTTAGAGATTGCCTTTGGAAAAATCATTGGAAAAATAATAAGTATTCTGTATATTCTTTATTTTATTTATTTAGCTAGCCTATGTATTAGAAATATAACAGAATTTATTCAAGTAGTTTCATTTCCTGAAACTCCTCAAATTTTTAGTGCCCTATGGATTATAATTTTAACCATATATATGATTAAATCTGGAATTGAAGTATTTGCCCGTTGGACCAACTCTATGATAGTATTTTTATTTTTTTCTTATATTTTTAATCACCTCATCTTCTTTTGCAAAATTTAATTTTGAAAATATAAAACCAATTCTATACAATGGTTGGAAACCCGTATTTCAAAGTGCCTTTACTTCCTTTACCTTCCCCTTTGGAGAAATAGTAGTATTTTTATCCTTTTTCATAATCTAAAGGAGCAAAATAAAGTCACAAAAACTTTTCTAATGGGATTATTTATTGGTGGAGCTATGTTATTAATGACTGCCCTTAGAAATATGTTTTTATTAGGTTTTCCAAATTTAGAAAATACATATTTCCCTACTTATTATGCCAACACCCTATTATCCATAGGAGGGTTTATTCAAAGAGTTGAGATAACTTCAGCAATAATATTGGTACTATCAGGTTTTGCAAAAATCTGTATTTACTCTTTTGCTGTTTGTATTGGAGTAAATCAACTATTTAATCAATCAAAATATGACACCTTTGCCATACCTATAAATCTCATAACTATGATTTTATCCATAGTAATCTATAAAAACACCATGGAAATGATAGAAGGAGTTGAAATCTACAAATATATTGCCCTCCCCCCCTTTCAAGTTATATTACCACCAATAATTCTCATCTTTGCATATAATAAAAGAGCTAGATCTAAAACCTAGCTCTAAATATAGTAGATACTTCTTCCACCTTTAATAAAATACAAACAATGAAGTATACAATGGCTCCAACAGCTATAGAAGATAATAATATCAACATATCTATTATCTTCTTTCCAGATACTAAAGCACCTAATTTATAATATATAAGATATACAACTATGCCCATAATAGCTGATGCAAATATGGTCTTAATAAAGGTAATAAACATTCCCTTTAAACCTATGGGGCCTAGTTTTTTTTCTTAAATCTATAAATAATAAAAATGTGGTAAATATAGCTGCAATACTAGTTGCTAAAGCCAAACCATTATGTCCCATGCTTTTAATAAATAATAAATTTAATACAACATTTAACATAACAGCCATAGCACCATTAATCATAGGTGTCTTGGTATCGTGAAAAGAATAAAATACCCTATTAAGCATCAATCTCAAAGAAGAACCTACTAACCCTACTGAATAAAAAAACCAAAGCTCCACTAGTCATAAAGGTAGCTTGAGCATCAAAGGCATTTCTTTCAAAAAAATATACGAACTATAGGCTCTGCCAATAAAATCATACCAAGAGTTGCTGGTACAGTAACAAGCAATATAATATTTACACCTTGATTCAATATTTTCTTTAATTGTTCATTATCCCCTTGAGAAAAAGCCTGACTTAACATAGGAAATATTACTGTAGTAATTGCCATTACAAATACAGCAATTACCATATCATTTATCCTCTGGGCATAGGTTAAAGCAGATATGCTTCCCTCTATTAATTCAGACGCAAGGGTTTTATCTATAACACCATTGATTTGTCGCACTGCCGATCCTAATAAAACAGGCACTACTAAAATCATAGCCTTCTTTAAATATGGATCTTCTAAATTCACATTAAGAGAATATCTATAACCAGTATGTCTAACAGCAGGTACCTGTATTAAAACCTGAGTCAATGAAGCCATTACACTTACTAGCATTAAAGTAGATATATTTACATCCTTAGCAAAAAAACTAAATAAATTAAAAAAAACTAAATTATAGGGAATACCCATTATGGCATGGGGGGGTCCAAATATTTGTCTACTTTGCAAATAACCAGAAAACACATAAGTAAAACCTAAAAATATTATTATAGGTAAACCAATTCTATTTAATCTCACTGCTAAATCAAACTGTTCACCTTCAAACCCCCCCTTAGCCAATACCCTTATTATCAATGGGGGGGAAATTAAAAAGGCAATTATAGCTAAGATAATAGTAATTAAAAATATTAAATTTAATACACTATTAAGATATCTTCTCTGAGCCTTTTTCCCATGGTTTTCTCCTATTTCAGAAAATATAGGAATCAATGTAGTATTTAGTGCAGTTCCTAAGGTACCCATTATAATAACAGTAGCAGTCATAGCTACAAAATATGTATCTGTTTCCATACCAGAACCAAATTTAGAAGCAATCATTACTTCCCTTAAAAAGCCCAAACCCTTACTTATTAAAGTAAATATAGCTATCATAGCTGCTGATTGAGCTACTTTTTGTTTTTTTGTCATATCTTTATCCCTCGTTTATTGTTCTCTATCCTCTTATTATAACATATTTAAAACCACGAAAGGGGGGAAAAATCCTTCGTGGTCTTAAACTTTTTCTCTATATTCTATTTTGTTGTACCCATCTAAAATAAAGTTATATGGAGGTTCTCCTAATTCATCCTTTTCTATTTCTATAGTTATGGTTTTATATGTGATTACCTGTAATTGTATAGAATCTGGCTCTGGTGGTTTAATATCAAAATATATTTTAAATCCGCCTTTTTCTCTAGCCACCCTATCAATAGTCATAAAATATCCTGGTGTAGGAAATTCCTTTGTAATAGTTACCAATACCCTATCATCTTCTTGAGTTGTAACTATGGCCTCTTGATTATTAATAGATTGAACTACACCTAAGGTCTTAAAAGGTATACTTACCATATCCTCTAATACCCCCCCCTTTACTCTTTGCAAGATAATAATAGCCTCCGCCTGGGATAGATTTCTATCTGGTCCAAAACTAGTATTGCTATCTCCTTTTATTATATTATACTTATATAATAGTCTTAATAATTCTATGCTATTATTATCCATAGTATTAATATCTTTAAAGGGGAGATTTATATTTTCATCATTTGTTATCCCTATATCCTTTAGTCTTTGTCCTAATAAGTTGACCATTTCTTTTCTAGTTAAATTAGCTTCTGAACCTATACCTGATACTTCATATCCATTATCCTTAAATAAAGATGCAACGGATATATTAAATTCTTGTTCAACCATGGCAGCATTGGGATCAAGTCTTTCAAAATTATTCTTAGCTAAGTATGGGAAATAATAGGTCAATACAGATCTGTCAATAACATCCTTAGACCAATGATTAGATAATTTATCATCTATACTACCAAAAGCCACCGTTGTACTCATAAGCAAAATAATAACTAATAATATAATTGATCTTCTTCTCAACTATACCACCCTTTCTCTATGTATATACATTATATACCAATGGGTGGAATATAAATATTACAATTGAGTTACAATTTTAACAATAAAAAAATCTCCCTTTAATATTTCAAAAGGGAGATTTCCTTAAATATTTAAATATTAATTAGGAACTCTTATTATTTGTCCTGGGAATATTAAATGTGGATTCTTTAATTTATTAAACTCAGCTAACTCTTCCCAAGTCTTGCCAAACATTTTACCTATCTTCCACAATACATCTCCTGATTTAACCTTATATTCTTTAGCTTCCTCAACTGGTTTTTCTACAGGAGCTTCAACTTCAACTACAGCTACTCTACCTTCAACAGCTGGCTCAACTTCTCCAACTTCTTTAAAGTAGTCAATTAATACATCTGATAATAAACCACCTTCAGCTACAAATGGTTTACCTTCAAACATAGTGTATCCGTCTCCACCGCTAGCCATAAAGTCATTTGTAACTAATTTATATGTCTTATCTGGGTCTAAAGCTTCACCCTTTATAAGAACTTCACTTACTCTACTGCCTACTTCCTTTGATGGATCAAATTTATAAGTCATACCACTTACATGTGGAAAATGTCCTGCAGCTTCAGGATAAGTGTCTATTCCACGTTCTAAAGCTTGAAGAACTTCTGCACCAGTTACCTCTATAACTGCAAGGGTATTTGTAAATGGGAATGAAGTCAATATATCATTTACCTTAACATCACCAGCAGAAATAGATGCTCTAATTCCACCACCATTAGTAATGGCTATATCTGCTCCAGTTGACTTTAACATTACATCTGTAATTAGATTTCCTAAATTAGTTTCTCCTGTTCTAACATCTGCCCTTTCACCTAATAAGTCAACCTTTGCTTTACCAACTACAACATCTATAATAGGTTTATTGATTTCTTTGATTTCTTCTATTGCTTTTTCAATAGCTTCATCTGGTGTATAATCCTTAGCTTCTTCATAGGAAATTAAGCTAGCTTCTTTTTTTAGCTACTTTTCCATCTTCAATCTCAACATTAACTACTCCAATGTTCTTAGTGTAAGAATCTGCTTGGACTAATAATGCATCTCCAAAAACTTCATTTAACATTTCATGGCTGTGGCCATCAATTATTAAATCGATACCCTTTACATTTTCAGCTATTTCTTTAGAAGTAGTTTCCAATGTTCCTTCTATACCTAAGTGAACTAAAGCAATGATGAAATCTACTTCTTTTTCCTTTAATTCTTCAACTATTTTCTTAGATACTTCCACTGGATTTTCAAATTTTATACCCTTAGTATTATCAGGATGGGATTTATACTTAGTTTCTTCTGTACCTATTCCAAATATACCAACCTTTAAACCATTTTCAAGTTCTTTAATAATATATGGTTCAAAGTCTGAAGAACCATCTGCTTCTTTAACTATATTAGCTCCAATTATAGGGAATTTAGCCCTTTCCTTCAGCTGAATTAATCTTTCATAGCCATAGTTAAAATCATGATTACCAGGAACCATTACATCAAATCCTACTTCTCCCATTAAATCGACCATAGTTTCACCTTGAGTTACATTTACCAAGGTAGTACCATGTAATGTATCTCCAGCATTAACTAATAGTAGATTAGGATTTTCTTTTCTAAGCTCCTCAACTTTGGTCTTTAATCTTCCAAAGCCTATGGCTCCTTCATAATCATCTAGCTCCACTCTACCATGGACATCGTTTACATGAACGATAGTAATTTGTTTAACATCTGCTTCTTCTGCAAAGCTGCCATAGGTGCTGAGCCTATAACTACGCCTATTACTAAAGCTAATGATAGAAACAGACTAAAAATCTTTTTGTTTCTAAAATTCATAAATATAACCCCCTTAATTTTTTTCTTTACTATAGTCATACCCATTATAGTCTATATTTAACTTATTCTATATATTTTGGAAAAATCCTTTATTTTAATTTGTTATATTTAATAAAAAAATATACCGAATTACTTTACATATTACCAATTTGGGAATCCTTATCTATAATAATCTCTGTTTCTGGCTCAAACTTTATAATACTATTGGCCTTTACTCTTTCCAACATTATAGGGAATTCACTGGTTTTTACCACTATATTTTTCATAGTTCCTTCAAGTATTACCTTATCCTTACCATCATCTACTATTAATAAATCTACAGAGGAATCATCTTCCACCTTAACCCTCACTGGCCCATCTAATCTAGATACTATGATCTTTTAACCTTAGAATTGTCTGCAATGATAATGGAATTTTCTCCACCACCTCGAATTACTATTTTCCCATTTACAATCATATTATCTAAAATAACATCTCCAGATCCTACACCTTCACCTATAATCAAATCTCCATCTATTATAGAGTCCTTAAGGATTACACCTGGGACATTAATCATCACATTTCCCTCTTTTGCGACTTCATGGACTCCTGGTGTATTTATATAGGATTTTACAATATTGTACATTAACTGAGCAAATTCTGCCCTAGTAATAGTTCCCTTTGGATTTATCTTTCCATTAAATCCTTCAATATATCCAGCGTTAATTAATCCATATATATCTTCCTTTGCCCAAGGTGATATATCTCCTAAATCTAAATATCCCTTTGGACTTTTTGATGCTTTATCTACTTTAAATGCTCTAGAAATTACTACAAAGGCTTCTTCTCGAAGAATAGGATTATCTGGATTTAACAATCCATTATTTCCATTAAAGGTTTTCATTTGTACTGCCTTTGCCATTTCTTCATAGTACCAATCCTCTGGGAATATATCTTTAAACTTCAAGGGGGGGGATTTTCATAGGATCTAAAACTACGATTTATAATTGTAGCCATTTCTGCCCTAGTTAAATTGTCATTAGGCAAGATTTTTCCCTTTGAACCATTAAGTAGATCATTGTCTATTGCATTTTGTAATGCTTCCCTTGACCAATCTTCAGGCATATCTTCAAACCCAAGATTATTTGCACTAACTAATGTGGCACTAAATATGATTACTAAGACTAATAAAATTAACATTGATTTCCTTAACATAAAAATTTATCTCCTTCTTCCTAATTTTCATATTTTTTTCTATTATACCACATTTTATTTATTAAAATACAAAATGGTAGCCTAGGCTACCATTTAACTATAAAGTATTCAAATAATCATTAGCTGCTAATGCACATTTTGCTCCATCTGCAGCAG
>JMBV01000247.1_pt1 | contig 19786 bp, 25 predicted proteins | sample 616531 | NCBI WGS metagenome assembly JMBV01 (sample SAMN02727904, study PRJNA239997) | anaerobic digester metagenome | biome: anaerobic digester; isolation source: mesophilic anaerobic digester inoculated with municipal waste water sludge... | place: Germany: Bielefeld University, CeBiTec ...
AAGCAAATTTTTACGAGCGGCATCTGAAAAGAGTACTGGTTGATGAATTATTGGCAGATTATCAGATCTATTGGAGTAATTTGGAAAATTACTACCCCAATGCCGATAAATATATTGGTATTTTTTTTAAAGATTTATTGGGCCTGGCAAAACATCTGTTGCGAGTATTGTTAAACCGAATTAATTTTTAAGGGTCCCTCGTAAAAGGAAATACTCCTGTTCCAAAAAAAACCTGTTCCAAAAAAACCTAAGAAAATAGTATCTTTGCATTTTGTTTTGAAATAAAAAAACATAGCAAGGGTTAGGAGAAGGTGCAAAGAAACCTTACGCTCCAGATCGGTTAATCCGTGGCATATTACTTCTATCCTTGGTTTTTAACGTGTAACATATAACTTGTATGATGACTTCCAAAGAGATTAGACAGTCGTTCAAAGATTTTTTTTCAATCGAAAGAACACCATATTGTTCCTTCGGCTCCCATGGTAATTAAAAACGACCCCACATTAATGTTTACCAACGCCGGAATGAACCAGTTCAAAGATATTATCCTTGGCAATACGCCTGCAAAATATCCGAGGGTTGCCGATTCCCAAAAATGTCTGCGCGTGAGCGGTAAACATAACGATTTGGAAGAAGTCGGACACGACACATACCACCATACCATGTTCGAGATGCTTGGTAACTGGTCTTTTGGCGACTATTTCAAGAGGGAGGCTATTGAATGGGCATGGGAGTATCTTACCGAAGTACTTAAGCTTGATAAGGATAGGCTGTATGCCACTGTTTTTGAAGGCGCTGCCGAAGAGAATCTTGAGCGTGACGATGAGGCGGCTTCATACTGGGAGCGATACCTGCCTAAAGGGCGGATTATAAACGGGAACAAGCATGATAATTTTTGGGAGATGGGTGATACAGGCCCTTGCGGCCCATGCTCCGAGATACACATCGACATCCGCCCCGACAGTGAACGCGCGAAGGTTGACGGGCTTACTCTCGTGAACAGAAGTCATCCGCAAGTGATCGAGATATGGAACCTGGTATTTATGCAATATAACCGTAAAGCAGACGGTTCGCTGGAACCTCTACCCGCGAAAGTTATAGATACCGGTATGGGATTTGAACGATTGTGTATGGCAGTACAGGGTAAATTGTCGAACTACGACACCGATCTTTTCAGCCAGTCATCCGAAAGATAGGTGATATAAGTGGAAGACAATATGGAGAGGATGAAAAAAAACCGATATCGCTATGCGTGTTATCGCAGACCACCTGCGTACGATTGCTTTCTCCATTACCGATGGCCAGCTTCCTTCTAACGCCAAAGCAGGGTATGTAATCCGTCGTATTCTGCGTCGTGCAGTCCGTTATGGGTACACTTTCCTGGGGGGGATGCATGAACCGTTTATGTTTAATCTTATCCCTGTCCTAATAGAAGTTATGGGCGATGCTTATCCCGAGCTGATAGCTCAGCAAACGCTTATCAAGAAGGTGATGAAGGAGGAAGAGGAGTCGTTCCTGCGTACCCTGGAGACCGGAATAAAACTACTTGAGAAAAATATGCCCGATGAAGAGTGTGGGGAGTTGAGTGGCGAGATTGCTTTTAAGCTTTACGATACCTTCGGATTCCCGCTTGATCTGACCGGACTGATCCTGCGTGAGCATGGGATGACGGTTGATGTGACCGGCTTTAATGCAGAGATGCAAAAACAGAAGGATAGAGCACGCAAAGCGGCTGCAGTGGAGACGGGCGACTGGACAAAAGTGCAGGATGGTGATCCGGAGTTTGTGGGGGGGTATGATGAAACGGAATGTATAACCCAAATTCTTCGTTACCGGGAAGTGAAGCAGAAAAAAACAGTTTCTATCAGATTGTGCTCTCACGTTCTCCTTTCTATGCTGAGATGGGAGGGCAGGTTGGCGACAAAGGCTGGCTGATTTCGGATGAAGGTGAGAAAATAGAGATATTCGACACCAAACGTGAAAATAATTTGGCGGTGCATCTCACTCATAAACTGCCAGATAACCTGGAAGGTACATTTACAGCCAAAATTGATATGGATAAAAGGACAGCAACAGAGTGCAATCACTCTGCTACACACCTGATGCATGAGGCATTGCGTGAGGTGTTGGGCGCACATGTGGAACAAAAAGGGTCATATGTGTCACCAGAACTGTTGCGGTTCGACTTCTCCCATTTTCAAAAATGACACCCGGGGAGATCCGTAAGGTGGAGGAAGAGGTGACAGCCAGGATTAGGAAAAACTTCCCCCCCATAGAAGAGCATCGCCATGTTCCCATTGAAGAGGCAAAGGCTCAGGGAGCAATAGCTCTGTTCGGAGAAAAATATGGCGACGATGTACGCACTGTTCGCTTCGGTTCCTCTATTGAGCTGTGTGGTGGTACTCATATATCCTCTACAGGCCGTATAGGAACATTCCGAATTATCAGCGAAAGCGCTATTTCCGCAGGGGGGGTCCGCCGTATAGAAGCGTTAACCGCCAAGGTTTGTGAAGATTATCTGTATGCAAAGGAAGATGCGTTGTACGAAATCAAGAATCTTCTTAATAATGTGCCTGATGTGATGCAGGGGGGGATACATCGGATGCTCTCAGATAACGAGGATATGAAGAAGCAGCTCCAGGAGTATGTGAAAGAGAAAACCGAGCAGCTAAAGCAGATGATTATCGATAAGAAGCAGGAGGTCAATGGTGTGATTCTCTTTAAAATTATATTGCCGATGGGCTCTGCAGAAGTTATGAAAGATATCGCATATCAGCTTAAAGGGCAGTTCCCGGAGAAGATGCTTTTTGTGGGTGCCACTGTCTCAAGCGGGAAACCCAGCCTTACGGTTATGCTTAGTGACGATCTGGTAGAGAAAGGATTCCATGCCGGAAAGATGGTGCAGGAAGCAGCAAAACATATTCGGGGGGGAGGTGGTGGGGGGGGACAACCTCATTTTGCTACTGCCGGAGGTAAAAATGCACAAGGGATGAGTGCTGCAGTAGAGGCGATAGTCCATAAATTGAAAGTGTAAGGAACGTTTACAGATGTTTTTTTTACAAATACTATAACTGCAAATTATGAACTGTTTTCAGAGACTGATTTTCATTGCGTGTGCCTTTTTCTCTCTTTTTGCATATCCCGGTGAACCGGCTGATTTGGTGAACCCCCCCTTTATCGGGACAACAAATTACGGAACCACAAATCCCGGTCCGGTGCTGCCGAACGGCATGATGTCGGTATCGCCGTTTAATGTGATGGGATCTAATAAGAACAAGTTTGATAAGGACAAGCAGTGGTGGTCTACACCCTATTCAAATGTGAACCGTTTTTTTTAACAGGTTTTTCACATGTGAATCTGAGCGGAGTAGGTTGCCCTGAAGCAGGTTCACTCTTGTTGATGGCTACCTCGGGAGATTTAAACGTAAACTACACGGAATATGGGAGTGAATATACCAGTGAGACTGCTACTCCTGGTTATTACTCCAACATACTCACAAAGTATAATATCAAAGCGGAGGTATCGGCTACTTCCCGAAGCAGCATTGCCCGTTTCACCTTTCCCGAAGGAGAGGCAAATATAATTCTGAACCTGGGTGAGGGACTTACCAATGAGTCCGGAGCTTGGATGCGCCGAGTGAGCGATACCGAAGTTGAAGGTATGAAACTTTTGGGTTCGTTTTGTTATAACCCTCAAGCGGTGTTTCCCATCTATTTTGTTATGCGGGTAAACAAAACCCCCCCAAAGCTGCCGGTTATTGGAAGATGCAGCGTGAGATGGGAGTTGAAGCACAGTGGATGAGACCAGTGGAAAAGAAAGCTATATACCCGGTATGACCGAGATATTGCCGGTGATGATATCGGCGCATTTTTTTTATGTATGATATGACGGGGGGGGAGAGTCGGTTGAAGTTCAGATAGGAGTCTCTTTTGTGAGTACCAAAAATGCACGTTTGAACCTGGAAACAGAACAGCCCGGTTTCGATTTTGAAAAAGTTAAGCGTGATGCGCGCAAGGCATGGAACGATGCTTTGTCGAAAGTTATACCTGAAGGAGGTTCCAAAGACCAGCAGGTTATTTTCTATACCAGTCTCTATCATGCTCTCATTCACCCGAATGTGTTGAATGATGTGAATGGTGAATACCCCCGAAATGGAAGGTAACGAAATCCGCAAAACAGATTCAGCCCGATACACAGTTTTCTCACTCTGGGATACCTACAGGAATGTACACCAGCTCTTAACACTGCTTTACCCCGAAAAGCAGCTGAATATGGTCCGCTCCATTGTAAACATGTATAAAGAGGGAGGTTGGCTGCCAAGATGGGAGCTTTACAGCCGCGAAACGCTCACCATGGAGGGTGATCCCGCCATCCCGGTGTTGGTGGATAGCTGGATGAAAGGTCTTCGCGACTTTGATGTAGAGGCTGCCTATAATGCTATGTATAAATCTGCTGCTACTCCGGGAAAAGATAATTTTATCCGTCCAGATATTGACGACTATATTGCCAGGGGATATATTCCGTTAAGGGAGGAGTTTGATAATTCAGTGTCACATGCACTGGAATACTATATCGCCGATAATGCCTTGTCAAAATTTGCAAAAGCTCTGGGAAAAGATGATGATGCAAATCGGTTTTACAGCCAGTCGCTAAATTACAGGAAATACTATTCTACGGAGTATGGGGTGTTTCGACCTATTCTGCCCGACGGTGAATTCCTGTCGCCTTTCAACCCCCCCAAGCAGGGCGAGAATTTTGAGCCTGTACACGGTTTCCACGAGGGGAGCTCCTGGAACTACTCATTTATGGTGCCCCCCCACGATGTGGAGGGGTTGATAAAAATGCATGGCGGCAAACGGAAGTTTGTAAAAAAAAGCTGCAGGAGGTATTTGACGATGGGCATTACGACCCTACTAACGAGCCTAACATCAGCTATCCTTATCTTTTCAGTTATCTGAAGGGGGGGAGGAGTGGCGAACGCAGGTGATTACCCGGGAGCTGCTTGCGAAACATTTCAAAAACTCACCTGACGGGCTTCCCGGCAACGATGATACCGGCACCATGTCGGCCTGGGCTGTATTTACCATGATGGGTCTTTATCCCGATAATGCAACAGACCCCCTCGTATACGTTTACAACACCTGTTTTCGACAAGCTGACAATAACACTTGATGCATATCGTTACAACAGTCACACGATTGAAATAGAGAGTGTGCGGCCTTCAGACAAGGCTATCTTAATTGACAGAATAGAGGTCGATGGCAAACGGTGGAAAAACCACCGGATTACCCACGATGAGCTGGTGAAAGCAAAAGAATAGTTTTCTATCTCAAAGAGAGGAGATAAAACGAGTTCGCCTGGCATATCCTGTTGTGCTTGTCACCGTAATTTTTGTTTGCTGAGAAAGCAACGATACCTGCATGTTTTACTGTCAAACATATCAACCAGCAACCGCTTTCAGTGATAGTGTTAGACCATAACATGTTTGAGCTCACTCCTAAAATTGTGAATATCAAAAATTATTATTTTTAATGCATTGAGTGTCAATATCTGTCTAGGCTCTACTGCAAAAAAATTATCGGAGAGGAGTGCTGTAATATGTCTATTTTTATATTTACTGGAAAATCATAACTTTGCAATCATTCATTTGCTAATTCTGGAAAAATTATGAGTGTACCCTTAGCTGAACGGTTGCGGCCGCAAAATCTTGATGAGTTTATCGGACAAAAGCATTTGGTCGGTAAGGGTGCTGTATTGCGCCGGATGATAGACTCCGGCAGGATACCGTCTATCATATTCTGGGGGGGACCACCGGGAGTAGGGAAGACGACCCTTGCCCATATAATCGCCAATACTGTGAACGCACCTTTTTACAAGCTGAGTGCTATAAATTCAGGGGGGGTGAAGGATGTGCGTGAGGTGATTGGAAAAGCAAAGAGCAATAGTTTTTCAACAATGCCGCACCAATACTCTTCATAGATGAAATACACCGGTTCAGTAAGTCGCAGCAGGATTCCCTTCTGAATGCCGTAGAGACCGGTACGGTAACACTTATAGGGGGGCCACTACCGAAAACCCTTCATTCGAAGTAATCAGGCCGCTCCTGTCGCGCTGCCAGGTGTACGTGCTGAAATCCCTTGAGAAGAAAGACCTGGAGGTGCTGCTGCAGCGTGCACTAAAGGAAGATCTTATCCTGAAAGAGAAAAAAATTGAAGTGAAAGAGTCTGGAGCCCTGTTTAGATTTTCGGGAGGTGATGCCCGCAAACTGCTGAATATACTAGATCTGACAGTCGCCTACAATAACGAAGATGATATTGTGATTACCGACAAGATGGTCACCGAGCGGCTGCAGGAGAATCCGGCTGCTTACGACAAAGGAGGTGAGATGCATTACGATATAATTTCTGCCTTTATCAAATCGATCCGTGGAAGTGATCCCGATGCGGCAATTTATTGGCTAGCAAGAATGGTGGCAGGAGGAGAAGATCCCAAATTCATTGCGCGAAGGCTTGTTATTTCTGCCGCCGAAGATATAGGCCTGGCTAACCCAAACGCGTTGCTCCTGGCAAATGCCTGTTTCGAAACACTGCAAAAGATCGGTTGGCCCGAAGGCAGGATTGTATTGGCAGAAACAACCATCTACCTGGCAGCATCGCCCAAAAGTAATTCCGCTTATCTGGCAATTGACAATGCCATTGCTAAAGCCGAACAGACCGGTAATCTGCCTGTTCCGCTGCATTTACGCAACGCTCCCACCTCATTGATGAAAGAGCTTGATTATGGCAGGGAATATAAATATTCACACGACTATGATAATCATTTCGTAAGGCAGGATTACCTTCCCAAAGAGTTGAAAGGGAGTAAGTTCTGGGATCCTCAGTCGAATGCGGCTGAAGCAAAGATGTATGAGCTGATGAAGAAGTTGTGGGGTAATAAATAGATCAATACCAGTCCATTCCCCTGTCATAAGGCGAGCTTCGCTGTTCGTATTTCAAATCCTGTAGCATAGAAGAGTTGGCTCGAATCACAAAGTTGTACGATTTATATGGCCCTATTGGTATGAAGCTGGCCGACATGGTCCAGCAGTGCAGATTCCGGGTGAGCGTACAATTGATGTTAGTGAATTTTTTTAAGGTCGAAATTGTAGTCGGTATTGAAAGTGAAGTTCCAGTTTTTTTGTAGGCTGGAGTGAACCGCTCATGCCGAAATTATGAGTTAGCTTGCCACTGTACTCCATTCTTTCTTTATTGAACTCTCCATAACCATACCTCAAAGAATAATTGAATGAGATGTTCCAGTTTACATTATTTATCAGATAGCCATCGCTATCGAACTCCCCCCTGTTTTGTCTTCAGAACGGTCGAACGAGCTTCTTTTTTCGGCTTCTTCATAAGGGTTTGCCCCCCCATTGTGCCATCGTCTGGCAGATTGTTTTCCGGGTTTTTAGCGCCTTTATCCTTATCGCCCTCTTCACTGCTGCGGCTGAATAATTTTTTTTGAATGTATCCTGATTCAGTGAGTATGAGAAAGATGTGCCTGTACTCATAAGCTTCCCAAATCCTTTGCCGTTGACTATCCTTAGTTTGTCTATCTGGCGGGGGGGTCCCGTTTTGATCAAGTGCATACAGGTATGGGTCCCATGTTGCATTTAGGCTGAGAGTGTATGATTTGAGAATTTCAACCGGATATTTGAGTTTATCATACTCCACTTCATGGAGTCGGCCATCATATTGTAATTAAAATTGATTCCCAGATCATCAATAAGGCTGACTTTGCGCACTCCTGTTGAGTCTTTGTCTGATCTGATCTTCATCTCAATATTGTTTTTGAAATCGAATCCTATACTCCCGCTCTTCCCTTTCGGAGCAGTTCCGAACATCATTGTTGAGTAGGGAGAATAGGTATATTCTACATCCTCGCCATACTCATTCTTATAGGTGTATGTCTCGAAGAAATTGTATTTCGGATCGCCGAAGTCCGGCCTGTAGTTCAGACTGATACTGGGTGAGAATGCGTGGCGAATGGCCTGTATCTTATCTCCGAATATCGACCATGGAGTGAACATACCGTACAACTTTGTCTGTACGCTTAGTGAAGTGCTGTAGTCATAAACCCGTTTAAATCCTTGAATTGTATCAATTGTGACATGTCTCTTGGCTATGGGATCCCAGGCTTGTTTGTGAGCACCGGTATACCATCGTTCTGTATAATTCAACGATGGCGATACCTGAATAAAATCGAACAGAGTAAACGTTGCACTCACGGGAATGCTGTGACGCATCCCGTTTGTCCAGTCTCGCACCAGGTTAGACTTCAGAAACAGGTCTTCTTTGGTGGTTATGGAGTTTCTGAACTCTCCTGAATAGCTCATTGATATCTTTTCGAACCATCTTTCATCACCCACCAAATTCTTTCTTTTGAACGGATAGATTCGGCTCATGTTGATTGAAAGATTAGGAAGTGTGGCTGCAATGGTGGAATCTCGCGATACCTGGTTGATGCTCATTGTTGCAGAAAGGCTCCATGGAGAGTCAGGGAAACGTTGTGTGAGGTTAACGCTCGAACTTTTGGTGTTGTTAGATGCCTCACGCGAGTATAACCTGCTGAGATCTCTGTGGTTGTTTCTGCTTGTAGAGAAGTTTACGCTTGCAGAGAGTGTGCGATACATATTTGCTTTCGGATCCTGCGAATGGGTCCAGTTGATTCGCAGGTCTTTTGCCACGGAGTAAGCTTCCGGTACAACTTTCTTTAGTTCTTTTTCTCCGGTAACAGTATTCAGGTAATATACATTGAAACTCCCTGAGTATCTATATCTTTTACGGTAATTTGAGCGAGCACCGATACCCCATGAACCCTTTGTATATATCTCACCGGTTACAGCAAGATCAATATAATCGCTCAATGCAAATAGTAACCACCATTCTGAAGATAGAATCCTCGGGTCATCTCATCTCCGTATCCCGCATAATAATGCCTGATGAATAAGTTTTCGTGAATGGGAAGAATGCAAAGGGCAGCACAATGGGAAAGAGGGGCACATCGGCTACCACCAGCCAGGCCGGGCCTGTAACGACATCTTTTTCGGGGGGGCGTACTTTTGCTTTAGACAGGTTCAGATAAAAGTGTGGATGATCATGATTGTCACAGGTGGTATATTTTGCATTTCTCATATAGAAAGAGTTATCAGCGTTCATCTTCGCATCATTTGCAACTATATGCCCCTCTCCCTGTTGAGTAATAACATTATTGATAAATGCTTTACGTGTATCAAAATTATATCGAACCTTCTTCATCTCATACTCAGTACCACTTTCCGAAAATACAGGATATCCGAATTCTTTCCCCCCCACGGAGTCGATGCCAAATGTAGATGAAATAATGCTGCTGTCCATATCCATAGTGATAAATTCCCCCCCCTTGATACCCATTTCGCCATATTTTATTTCGGCATTTCCATATAGAAATCCCATGTTGTCGGCGGTGAACACCATTGAGTCCTGTGCTGTATAAAGGACAGCAGCTTTCAGCATCTGTTCCCCCCCGGCAGGTACAGTATCTTGTGCTATTGGTGCCATCAAAGTATCCGTAGCTATTGAGAGTGCAACAGAGTCAGGCAGTTGAATTGAATCGGATGATAATGGTTCCTGTGGAATTGTGCCGGGAACAATATTCTGTTTCGAGATATCGGCCGACGCTGTCGCATCTAACACACTGTCCCTGTTATCTGATTCAGAGAATGATGTTTCAGGTGAGAGAATATCTTTATCTTCTGAATCGGGTAGCAGAGCTGCCGATGCAGAAGGTTTGGTTATCTGATTTGTCACTACACTCGTCTTCCTTACCGAAGAGCAATGAAGGCAAAGTGACAGAACGATAAGTAGATATGTAAAATGTAATAGCTGCCTCATTCGCAAAGAGCCGGTAGTAATGGTTTTCAAACACAAAACTACTCATTAATGCATTAATTTGCAGCAAAAATAATAAAAAGAAACTTAAGACAGGCCGATTAGCCTCTTTTTAAAATGATCAAGGTTGTTAGAAAGCTGATACGAATGTTTTTTTTCTGCATGAATGCTGCAAGTCCTGCTGGTATCTCAATGGTAGTACCGGTACTTTCTTCAACTGTTTCTTTAAATTTTGCAGGATGTGCCGTGGCAAGGAAAATGCCTGTTTCTCCTCTGGCCCTACCTTCTTTTAATGCACAATATGCGCATGCACCATGTGGGTCGAGCAGATAACCGGTTCTTTCAAAAACAGAACGGATAGTGATTCTTATATCATCGTCTGAATATGTATATCCGGATATTTCCTGCCGGATAGCTTTGTGTGAATAACCGTACAAATCAATAATTCGGTCGAAATTGCTGGGTGCACCCACATCCATCGCATTGGCTATGGTTTGAACTGAGGGTTTGGGTGAGTATATTCCAGTATTCAAATAGTTGAAAAACACATCATTCCTATTGTTCGCGGCGATAAAGCGTTTAATGGGTAATCCCATGCGCCTGGCAAATAGCCCTGCTGTAAGGTTACCAAGGTTTCCACTTGGTACAGAAACAACTACATCGTTGCAGATGCCCAGCTTTGCTAATTGGGCATAAGCATGAAAATAGTAAAAAGATTGCGGAAGAAATCGTGCCACATTAATTGAGTTTGCCGAGGTTAGGTTCATCTGCTTGTTCAGTCCCTTATCCATGAATGCTGATTTAACCAGTGCCTGGCAATCGTCGAATGTTCCATCTACTTCGAGTGCAACAATATTCTGATCCAGTGTGGTGAACTGTGCTTCTTGAATATCGCTCACCTTTCCCGAGGGATACAATACGTACACCCTTATACCATCAACCCCCCCAAGAAAGCCGTTGGCAACAGCACTTCCAGTATCACCGGAAGTGGCGACCAGTACTTTTACATCATCCTGATGTTGCTCTTTCACAAAGTATGAGAGCAACCTGGCCATGAAACGGGCTCCTACGTCTTTGAATGCGAAGGTGGGACCGTGAAACAGTTCTAACACATAAATTCCTTCTTCCACCTTTTTTTATGGGGGGGATATCAAAATTAAGTGTATCGCTAACAATGGATTCAAGTTTATCTTTTGGAATATCTTCACCAAAAAAAGCATCTGCAACGGTTTTAGCGATATCGTTTAATCTGGCGTTACCGATCTCGTTGAAGAAAGTATCGGGAAGCTGCTTGATCTTTTCAGGCATATATAGGCCCTTGTCAGATGCGAGCCCTTTTACTACCGCTTCCTTAAGGGAAGCCAGCGGCGCTTTTTTTTATTTGTGCTGTAATAGTTCATTATTGGATTTTTTATTTCTTCACTTTTTTTTAATTTCCTGGATTTTGGCAACGTTCCGCAATTTTTCTCAATGACTGCTCATAATATATTGATTATCAGCATTGAATAACGTTTTATAATGTACGGTGTAGTTACCTGATTATATTGATAATAAGTGAAAATTTACCGGGCTGCTATTTGAGAATAGTTTGTATAAATTCATTGCCTTTCAGGAGTCCGAAAGCACCCTCTCTTGCTGTAAACTCATTAAAAACCTGTACCTTGTCGGGAGAGATATCTCTGTGGTAAACAAGAAACGGCACAGCGTCGCGAGTGTGAGTACGAATGGCGCAGGGTGTAGGATGATCGGGGGGGAGTATGGCAATTATTACCGGTTCGTCCCATTTTATTGTCTCCTCGTATATTTTCTTTACAACGCGCGAGTCAAGGTCCTCTATAGTTTTTATTTTAACAATACGTCTCCTTCGTGTCCTGCCTCATCGCTGGCTTCTATGTGAAGATAGACAAATCGTTTTTTTTCAGTGCACTGAGTGCAGCCTGCGTCTTTCCCTCATAATTAGTGTTGTACAATCCTGTAGCACCCTCAACCATTATAACCTCCAGCCCGGCATAAACACCGATTCCCCGTATCAGGTCGACTGCCGAAATTACAGCACCACCTTTTATCGGGAACAATTCACTGAGTGGTTTCATTTTTGGGTGGAAGCCGGGCGACCAGGGCCAGATGCTGTTAGCCGGGTCTTTACCCTCAGCCACTCTTTTTTTATTCACTGGATGATCACCCAAAATCTGCTGAGAGTCAAGGATCAGGTTGTTTAATTTGCGCGCAGTCTGTTCAGCCTCAATGCTCTCAGCCTTTATAAGGTGGATGGAATATGGCTTTTCAGGAATATCGTGCGGGGTGTACAGCGTATATGCTTGTTCCCTCCTTTCATCTTCAAAAGGTGGCGGTAAGAGACCCCCGCTGTGAAAACTAAAAATTTCGTCTCCTAACTTTTTATTCAGGAAACAAATTAGTTCGGCTGCTTCGGGAGTGGTGATATGTCCTGCTGAATGGTTTTTCAATAACTCTCCTTCCAGTGATACCAGGTTACACCTCATCACCATCTCTCCTGGCAGGATATCCACACCCATGCTTGCTGCTTCAAGAACGCCACGCCCTTCATAAACCGAAGGTATGTCGTATCCCAGTATCGACAGGTTGGCAATCTCGCTCCCGGGGAGAAGCCTTCAGGAACAGTATTCAACAGTCCGTTCCTGCCTTTTCGTGCCAGCATATCCATGTATGGGGTATTGGCTGCCTGCAACGGGGTTTTATTATTCAATGCCGCTATGGGTTCATCTGCCATCCCGTCCGCAAGTATAATTATCAGTTTCATTTTATTATCAATATGATTAATCCTGCTTGAAAAAGTCATTTATATGTAAATCAGTTTCGTATATCACGGAGTTAAGCATACAAGAACTTAGCCTCCTGCGAAAGCACTGAACATTAATATATGTTTTGGCCAGCCTGCAATGAAAGAGACTATTTGCGGGGGGGACTCAAAACTCTTTTTCTCATATTATCTAATATTTGCTATAGAGATGATGTCTGAAAATACACCTGCAGCAGTTACGCTTGCGCCTGCCCCATATCCTTTGATTACCATCGGATATTCGTTGTAGCGTTCGGTCGTGATCATGATGATGTTGTTGCTGCCTTCAAGATCGTAGAATGGGTGTCCTTTTCTACCTCGCGAAGTCCCACCTCGCATTTTCCGTTGTTATATGATGCAACGAATCTGAGTTTTTTATCCTCTTTTGCAAGCTCTTTCCTGCGTGACTCAAATGAAGCATCTAGCTCGGGTATGGCTTGCCAGAACTCATCAAGTGTACCTTCAAAATACTTCTGTGGCACAAAAAGATGTTTTGTTACATCGGACTGATTTACACAAGCTCCTGCTTCGCGTGAAAGAATAACAAGTTTCCTTATAACATCAAGTCCACTCAGGTCTATTCGGGGGGTCAGGTTCGGCAAACTGTTCCTCAACAGCCATCTTTATTGCTTTACTGAAGGGTATTTCTTCACTAATAGTGTTGAAGATAAAGTTCAGCGTCCCGGAGAGTACTGCTTCCAATTTTACTATCTTGTCTCCCGAGTTGATCAGGGAGTTCATTGTGTTGATTATGGGCAGTCCTGCTCCTACATTTGTTTCGAAAAGAAACTTTACTCCTGCTTTTCGGGCAGTTTCCTTCAGGTTTCTATAGTTTTCATAGTCTGATGAGGCGGCAATCTTGTTAGCAGTTACTACGGAGATATTTCTTGCTATCAGATCATTATACAGATCAGTGATAGCCGGACTTGCCGTACAATCTACGAAAACGGAATTGAAAATATTCATTTTCAGGATTTCATCGCGAATTCGTTCAGGAGTGCTTTTTACCCCCCCGTTTGACATCAGATTGTCGAAATATCCTTCCAATGGAATACCCTCACGAGTGAATAGTGCTTTTCGTCCATTGGCAATACCTACAATATTTATTCTCAACTTATTCTGTTCCTTAAGTGTGTTTTGCTGCTGCCTGATCTGCTCAAGCAGCTTGCCACCTACCGTGCCGGTACCTATAACAAATAGATTTAGCTCCTGGTAGGGTGACAAAAAGAATGAGTCGTGAATTACGTTAAGAGACTTTTTCAGATCTGACCTTGAAATTACACATGTTATATTTGTCTCACCTGCACCTTGTGCCAGAGCTACAATGCTGATACCGTTCCTCCCCAGTGCTCCGAAAAATTTTGCAGCAATACCTGGCACATGTTTCATGTTTTGACCGACAATGGCAATGGTAGCCAGATCATACTCTACAATTATCTCGTTTATGCTTCCCATCATAATCTCATGGGCAAACTCTTTGCTGAGAACCTTTTGTGAAAGAGGAGCATCCTGAGAACGCACCCCTATAGAGGTGCTGTTTTCTGATGATGCCTGTGAAACGATAAAGACACTGATGCCGTTATCGGCCAGGGCAGAGAATATCCGCTTGTTTACCCCGATGACGCCTACCATGCCAAGGCCTTGAATAGTTATAAGTGCCGTGTCATTTATAGATGAGATGCCCTTTATTATCTTTCCGTTCCGGGTTGGCAGAATGTTCCTTATCAGCGTTCCCTCTGATTCCGGGCGGAAAGTATTTTTGACGTAAATAGGAATATTTTTGTGATAAACAGGAAAAATGGTAGGCGGATAAATCACCTTTGCACCGAAGTTCGACAGCTCAATCGCCTCGGTAAACGACAGCTCTTCAATCACATAAGCAGAATTAATTATCTTTGGGTCAGCTGTCATAAACCCATCTACGTCTGTCCATATCTCCAACATTGAAGCATCCATTGCTGCGGCAATAATCGCAGCAGTATAATCCGATCCTCCACGCCCAAGATTAGTGATCTCATTATTATCGTAGCTTGATGATATGAAGCCCGGTACTATCGCCACCTCAGGAGGCGGCATTTCTGAGAAAGTTTTTCTTATCAGTTCGTTGGATAGTCCAAGATCTGGGATATGGTTATTGAACTGTTTGTGGGTTTTAATGAACTTTGTGGCATCGTATAGTTGAGACCCTTCAATAACTTTGCTGATAATGAGAGATGAGAGCCTTTCTCCGTAACTCACAATTTTATCTGATGTTTTTTTTGAGACAGATCGCCAATGAGAAAAACACCTTGCATGATGTTATACAACTCCTCAAACAACTGCTGTGTCTTTTGTTTTACCTCCTCCTTGCCAGTCGGGGGGGTATTTACCATTTTTTTCGATTATCTCTTTATGCCGGTCCACCATCTCGTCAAGCAGCGATTTATACCCTGAGTTATTATTCAAAGCAAAGTCTGCCGCCAGTAAAAGACGGTCGGTTACGCCGTTGAGTGCCGAAACGACAACTATGACAGGCTCCTTTTGATTCTCTATAATGTTTTTGACCAGCTGTAAACTACCGGGATTCCCTACGGATGTTCCCCCCCGAATTTCATCACCTTCATTTGATTATTACAATTATTCCCGTTCCTGTAAACGGATAAAGATTAATAAAATGATCACTAAAGTTTGAATTTTTTTTGAAATCTTTCAACTTTTTCCCACTATAGCATAGCGTAAATAAACTTATACCCATACTCATTTAACTTAATGAAAAAGCACATGCTGCGATGCACTTAAATCAATCTGTTGTAAATTTATTCAGCTTATTGGAAAAATTTGATTTCTAACGCGATAACCGGATGGTTCGCAATAAAAGCAATACCTGCTTACGGATGTGAAAATTTACATAACCCCCCCAAGGGGGGGTCATGGTCATTGTTGTAGTAGTAATAGTGTATGTCAAATACAATTGTTGCATTAATGCAAATAAATTTGTTGCAAAGATAATTGTTTAATTGAATAAAATAACAATTTCGCAGGAAAAACAGATATTTAACATTAAAAACATCTACCGAACTGCTGTTAAAACAAAGATTTTTCTGCTTTTTTTGAATACCGGCACTAAATTTCCCAATAACGATTTTCTAAAAAGGATTCATTCCTTCACTTGTCAATATTCGGAGTCTTGTATCCTGTAGCACCAATTTGTGATAAATCAACTTAACCCATATCATCGAGATAAATCAAAATAATATTGAGTCTGCTTGAAAAGTCTCAAATTAGAAGATTTGATATCATAATCACTTGAAAATCAAATATCATATTTTCACAAAACGACTTATTAAAGTGGACTCAATAAAAAAAAGAGTGAATCGCAATGTGATATCACTCTCTTGTTGCCTGCACTCATAGTCTAAATCAGCAAATAAGCTCAAATAATTATAAATGAATAAGCCATAGCTTGTTTTGTGAATTATTTTATTCCAGAATCAGCTCAATTACAGGGATCTCAATATTTGGTTTCAGTACAGGAAGACTAAGGTTTAAATCACCTGTGTCCGATCCATCATCTTCAACTTTGTGATGGCCTGACGGTACAGTAATTCTTAGTTCTGAAGCATCATGCAGAAACTGTGCATATTTAATTTTCCTTTATATCCCGGAAGTTTAAAATTTTGTAACGGGTAATCCAAAAGGTGGATATATAGTCTGTTGGTTGCCGAGTTATAGGTCAAAAGTGTATTATCAGGGGCAGTGTAAGCCTCAGGGGGGGCCTCGGTACAGCCATAGATGGAGCGGCTGTTGTAATGCATCCAGTTGCCCATTTTCTCCAAAGCGCTTACAGCTCTGTAGTCGAACTCTCCGCGTGCTGTTGGCCCCCCCACGTTCAGCAATAAGTTACCTCCTTTGCTTACAGATTCAATCAGAAGCACCAGCAGCTGCTTGTTGTCTTTCCATGTTGCTTCGTCGCGGAAATACCCCCCCCAACTGCCAGAAAAGGTTTGACAGGTTTCCCAGGGGACACGCTCCCCCCCGTTTAATTCTGGCCACCTATCCACTTTGTACTGTTCTGGAGTTATAAAATCCCAGCCACCGGGCACATCTCTAATGTCGGCACGATCGTCAATAATTATTTCAGGCTGAAGCTTTCTGACCAGTTTTACCAGTTCAACTGCATCCCAATCGTCACGTCCTTTCCCAAATTCGCCCGGATACGAAAAGTCTAACCAAAGAATATCAATTTTACCATAATTGGTTAGCAGCTCAGTAACCTGATTTTCAGGAACTTACGATACCTGTTCATATCTCTGCCTTCGTTCAGCTTAGCATATTCCTCATTTGAGCCTGGGCGCAACGGGTGAATTCTGTCTATGGTGAAATCGGGGGTGATGCCAGTCAATAAGCGAATAGTAGAACCCACTTTTAGCCCCCCCGCCTCTTTAAATGCATCTACCCACTCTTTGATGATATCTTTGCCGTATGTAGTATTCACGACCTTGTAATCGGTATATTTTGAGTCGAACATGCAAACCCATCGTGATGCTTTGCAGTGATTACCGCATATTTCATGCCTGCCTCTTTGGCCATTTTGCCCATTCGTGCGGATCATACAGGTCTGGGTTAAAATTGTCGAAATACTTTTTGTACTCCTCTAACGGAATTCTTTCATTTGTCTGAACCCACTCATGTCGTGCTGGAAGAGCATACAGTCCCCCCCAGTGGATAAACATCCCGAAGCGATCGTTTACCCACCACTTCATTCTTTCAGCCTTTTGCTCTTTTGTTTCATTCCAAATTTTTTTTCTTGTGGAAATAGAGAGGTGCATACAACCACTCCCAATATTGCAATGATAATAGTTTTTTTTCATATTCTCTCTTTCTTATGTTGGTAAATAATCATGTTTAACGTTACATTGTTGTGCAATGGTGCTCAAATTTACAAAAAAAACGGCTGAATGGTCACCCATTTTACAGTCTGCAATTCAGCCTTTCTAATGTTGTATAGCTCGCAAGAGCCTTCTCTGTATTTTTATGTGATATTTCCAGGTTTTCCCTGTCGTTCTGCTGCGAGATATCTGTTGTTGTTAATAGCTATAATATCAGGGAGATGATAAATTTTTTTAATCGGGTTTATTGTCAATTAGAAAAATTAAAGAGGAGCTATTCAAATTTTATGAGTTAACATTATTTTATTATTTGTCCACTTCATCGGGCCATGGGCAAGGCTTACCTGTAGTCTTGAATGACGGGCGTTGTGCATCTGCACCGCGTAGAAACTTTCCCAGCTCTTTCGACAGCTTTTTCACCAATCGTGGGTTCTGTTCAGCACGATTGGCCGTTTCGCCTATGTCGTTGGTTATGTTAAACAGTTCCTTTTTGCCGGTTTCATAGTAATATATCAGCTTCCAGTCGCCTCTGCGAACGGTACATGTAGAGCCGATACCTGGTCCTTCGTTACCCCCCCAAAGGTTGGGGTAGTTCCAATAAAGGTTACGTTTGTCATATCTGGTAGGTTTGCCTTCCAGCATCGGCATGAAGCTTACTCCATCGACCGTTTGTACAGTTTTCCGCTCTCTCACCTGAGCCATATCCAGAATAGTTGGGAAAAATCTTCAATAATAAGGTAATCGTCGCATTTCGTGCCGGGGCTTACTTCTCCCGGCCATTTGACAATCATCGGTTCCCGAATACCACCTTCGTATGCCGATCCTTTCCCACTGTTCAGTGGAGCGTTCTGAGTGTACAAAGGTGCATCGCGCCAATGGGTATCGGTAGCGAATCCTCCGTTGTCAGACATAAAAATTACAATAGTATTTTTATCAAGTTCGTTTTTTTCCAGCCAGTTCATCAGATCTCCCAGGCTTTTGTCCATCCCTCTATAAGCGCAGCGTAAGCAGCCTCTTTTCCGAGAGTCCGGCATCAATATATTTTGATAAAAACGTTTGTCCCTGTTGACAGGGATATGTATTGCATAGTGCGACATATAGAGGAAGAACGGCTGACCAAGATTTTTGGCTTTGTCGAGTGCTTTCAGAGCTTCCAAAGTTAATGCCTCCGTGGCAAATGTTTCGGTTCCCCAGTATTTGTCCAGATCCGGAACAGCTTGTCTGGATGATGGTTTACCATCGGTCCTGTTTCCATAATTCTCTTCTCCCAGATAGCTTGCTATCCCACCACCTGCATGCCCTGCAATGTTCACCTCAAAGCCGAAGTGATGTGGGTTTCCCCTGGTGTGTCGATGGCCCCCCAGTGCGCTTTGCCGCAATGGATGGTGTGATAACCGTTGTTTTGAGCAATTGCGGCAGTGAAGTCACTTCATATGTGTAAGGTACGTCGGGAGCCTGGCAAATACCGTTCACATTCCACTCCGGGAACTGAAGCATGTTACTCTGATTGTCGGTTGAGGTGTTTTTTTTCGAGTGTCCAGTTGGTTACCCGGTGCCGGGCGGCATTCATTCCTGTCATCAGGCTCACACGTGTAGGCGAACTTACGCTGCAGGCATATGCTTGGGTAAACATCATCCCTTGCGATGCCAGCCGCTCCATGTTTGGTGTATGGTAACGCTCGTTGAGTGGAGTTTTCTCTTTCCAGAAAGGCAACGATGTATCCTGCCATCCCATATCATCCACCATAAATAGGATAATGTTGGGACGATTATTATGAGCAATTGTGTTTTTTTTGCTGAAAGCCCCCCCGTCAGTGGAACCAAAGCAAGGGTGAATAATTTCTTGGGGTTCATAATTCTTTTTTTTCTATTATTATCTCTATAGATTCTCACTTAATGGCATTATTCAAACAATAAAAGTATGTACTTCAAAGAAGATTGATTGTACCAAACCAAATTATGCCTAACATTGCTGAGGTACGTCACTACTGAGGTGTTGTCTGCTGTGCGAAAATGTACAAACTGCAAAAAAATGCATAACTGTATAGTTTTATCTTGATAGCATTTAGTACGTTATGCTGTCCTATGCAACTTAAATATTAATAAAGGGAAGAAAATAGCAGGTTTATGCTGTTATTCTTCCCTCTGCATTTTCTAAGCAACAAATGTATTGTAAATAATATCAAATATAGGC
>JMBV01000248.1_pt1 | contig 19730 bp, 31 predicted proteins | sample 616531 | NCBI WGS metagenome assembly JMBV01 (sample SAMN02727904, study PRJNA239997) | anaerobic digester metagenome | biome: anaerobic digester; isolation source: mesophilic anaerobic digester inoculated with municipal waste water sludge... | place: Germany: Bielefeld University, CeBiTec ...
AATATAAAAATATTTAGAGACTATATTTGTGGTATAATTAATTAGGCTGATTTTACTAATAAAAGCCCTATTTTTTTTATTGTTAATACTCATAATAATAAAAGGTATAAAATATAATAATATAAGGTATAAATGTCGGAGGTGGCCTTGTTGTCTAAGTTTTATGTTACAACACCTATATACTACGTTAACAGTGAACCTCACATAGGATCTGCTTATACAACTATTGTTGCAGATGTTATTGCTCGTTTTAAAAGGATGATGGGATACGATGTGTTTTTCTTAACAGGTACTGATGAGCACGGTCAAAAAGTATTACAAGCGGCTAAAGAAAAAAAATATTTCACCTCAAAATATGTGGATGAACTATCAGCTAAATTCAAAACACTATGGGATGATATGAATATAAGTTACACACATTTTGTTAGAACAACTGATGACTATCACGTAAAGACAGTACAATTTTTTGTACAAAAATGATAGATAATGGAGACGTTTATAAGGGAAAATATGAAGGTTGGTATTGCATTCATGATGAAGCTTTTTGGAACGCTGATGAAGTAATAAATGAAGACGGAGAAAAATTGTGTCCTGACTGTAAAAGAGAATTAAAATGGGTTGAAGAAGAAAATTATTTTTTTTAAGTTATCAAAGTATAACCAACCCCTTATTAAATATTATGAAGAACATCCCGAGTTTGTTGAACCTGCATTTAGACGTAATGAAATGATGCAAATTTTAAAAAGGGGGGGTTTAAAAGATTTAAGTATAACCCGTACTACTTTTGATTGGGGGGGAGTTCCTTTGCTTAATGATCCTAAACATGTTGTATACGTTTGGGTAGATGCATTAATAAATTATGTTAGTGCTATTGGATATATCGATGATGAAGATAAGTTTAAAAATATTGGCCAGCTGATTTGCATTTGATAGCCAAAGAAATAAATAGATTTCATTCAATAATATGGCCAGCAATGCTTATGTCTGTAGGGCTTCCTTTGCCAAATAAGATTTTCGCCCACGGATGGTTAACTATTAATGGTCAAAAAAAATTTCCAAATCTTTAGGTAATGCAATTGATCCTAGAATATTAATAAATGTTTATGGAAAAGATGTAATAAGATATTATTTACTAAAAGATATAAATTTTGGAAGAGATGGAGATTTTTCTGAGGACAATTTAATTGTGCGATATAATGCGGATTTAGTTAATGACTTGAGCAATTTAATCTATAGGACACTAACTATGGTTGAAAAATATTTTGATAGCTATATTCCAGAACATGAAGAAAAAGATAAAATAGATGAAGAACTCTTTGAGTTGGTAGAAAATAAAAAAAGAACAGTTTTTGAGTTATATGAACTCTTATCAATTTACGCAAGCTTTAGAAACTCTTTGGGAAGTTGTTCGATTTTCTAACAAATATATAGATTTGACTGAACCCTGGCTTTTAGCAAAAGAACAAAGTAAAAGAAAGAGGTTAGGAACTGTATTGTACAATTTATTAGAGTCTATAAGAATTATCGGTATACTGATTTATCCTATAATGCCTGAAACATCTGAGATCATCTTAAAAAAAATATGGGTATGATTTATCTTATCTGAAATTTGAAAATCTAAAAATAGGATTATTAGAACCTGGAAGAAAAATAGAAAAGGGAAATCCTATTTTTGAAAGAATTGATGTGGAAAGTTGGGAAAAGGTAATAAAAACGAAGACAGTTCTTGAAGAAAAAAAAGGAGGAAGAAGAGTTGGTTGAAAAAGAGAAAAATGAATTAAATAATGTAATTGATTTTGTTGAAATAGAAGAATTTAAAAAAAATAGATTTAAGAGTGGGAGAAGTTATTAAGGCAGAAAATATTGAAAAATCAAATAAATTGATAAAATTAATTGTTGATCTTGGACCTTTAGGGCAAAAGCAAATAATTGCTGGAATTAAGGCATTCTATTCTCCTGAAAGTTTGCTTAACAAAAAAATTATAGTATTATCTAATTTAAAACCAGCTAAACTTATGGGCGAATTATCTGAAGGAATGCTTTTAGCTGCAAAAGATGATAAAGGAAATTTAAGCATATTAACTGTAGATAAAGATGTAGAACCTGGAGCTAAGATTTCATAATGGAGGCATTAAATAAATGGAATACAAAATTTTTGAAAAAGATTTAAATGAAGAATTAAAAAAAATTCTTATTTATTATACTCTTTAAGTGTAATTGTTAGCAGGGCTATTCCCGATGTGAGGATGGTTTAAAGCCTGTTCAAAGAAGAATTTTATATTCAATGAGTGAATTGTCTCTAAGACACAATTCATCTTTCAAAAAAATGTGCTCGTATTGTTGGAGAAGTTATGGGTAAATATCATCCACATGGAGATGCGGCAATATATGATGCCTTGGTAAGAATGGCTCAACCATTTTCTATGAGGTATCCTCTAGTTGAAGGTCAAGGTAATTTTGGATCTGTTGATGGTGATCCTGCCGCTGCAATGCGTTACACTGAGGCTCGTATGCAAGAATTAGGAGAATACATGTTACTTGACATAGATAAAAATACTGTAGATTTCAGAGACAATTTTGATGGTAGTTTACAAGAACCAATAGTTCTTCCAACTAGGGTGCCTAATCTTTTAATGAATGGCTCAAGTGGTATAGCTGTTGGAATGACTACCAATATACCTCCTCATAATTTAAAAGAGCTTGTTGATGCATTGAAGGTATTGATAGACAATCCGGAAGTTGAAATTAAAGATCTGTTAAAACATATAAAAGGTCCAGATTTTCCAACAGGTGGAGTCATTGTTGATGGAGAAAATTTGGAAGAGTTATATGAAACAGGAAAAGGAAAAATAACTATTCGCGGAAAATATAAAATAGAAGAAAAAGAAAACGGAACATCAATCGTCTTTGAAGAGATACCTTATGGAGTCTCAAAAAGCGATGTAATAGAACAAATTGTAAAGTTTGCAGTAAAGAAGAAAGATGAGAAAAAGGATCCAGGAATAAGAGATGTTAGAGACGAAAGTGACAAGGAAGGTACAAGGTTAGTTATCGAATTAAAAAGAGATGCTAACATTAAAAGATTAATTAACGACCTTTTTAAGCATACTAATCTGCAAAGTTATTTTTATGCGCAGATGAATGTAATTAACAAAGGTAAACCTTCATTAATGAATCTTAAGGAGTTAATGCAAGCTTTTATTGATCATAGAATTGAAATTGTTACAAGAAGAACAAATTTTGATTTAGAAAAAGCCAAAAAAAAGAGCGCACATTGTAGAAGGCCTTATAAAAGCTGTTCAAGGAATTGATACTGTAATCGAAATTATTCGAAATTCGTTAAACCCTCAGGATGCTTTAAAAAACTTACAAGATACAATTGGAGTTAGTGAAGAACAAGCAAAAGCCATTGCGGATATGAAGCTTATTAGTTTATCAAGACTTGAGACAGACAATCTTGTTAAAGAATTAAATGATTTGTATGCCCAAATTAAAAATGCCTCCGATGTTCTTCAAGATAAAGAAAAGTTGATGAATATAATCAAGGAAGAACTTGACGAAGTGGCGAAAAAAATTTGGGGGGGATGAAAGAAGGACCGAAATAGTACTTCACAAAGGTGAATTGGCTGATGAGGTAGATTTAATACGAGACGAAAATATAATAATAGTTTTAACAAAGTGGGGGGGATATATTAAAGCAATACCTGCAAATGAATACAAGGTTCAAGGTAGAGGTGGAAAGGGTGCAAAAGGGTTAAAAATATCCGAAAACGATAATGTTAAAGAATTAGTTTTCACAAACAGATTATCTAAGTTAATGCTTATTTCTTCCGCAGGTAAAGCTTATCAAATCAATACTTATGAAGTTGAAATGGGTTCAAAGAATTCTAAAGGAGAACATATTGCAAATTACATAGGATTATCTGAGGGTGAGAAAGTTAAGACATTAATCCCTATTTCTTTGGATGGAGATTATGATAAAGATATTTTAATATTTACTAAACTAGGTAAGGTAAAAAGGACATCGTTGAGGGAATTTATGAACGCTAGAAGTTCGGGTATTCGAGCCATTAATATAGTAGAGAATGATACAGTTGTTGATGCTATAGTCTTAGATGGAGAAGATAAAAATTTATTGGTTGTAACAAAAAAAAGGAATGGCCCTAAACTTTAATTCGTCTCAGGTAAGAAGAATGGGAAGAGATGCTATGGGTGTTAATGCTATTAAATTAAAAAAAAGATGATGAAGTTGTGGATGTAGTTTTAGTTGATAATAATAAAAAATTACTTATTATTACTGAAAGAGGCTATGGAAAAAGGGTTGAATTTAGTTCTTATAGACCACAAAACAGAGGCGGAATAGGTTTAAAACAGTTAGAGATATTTCAAAAATAGGGAATATAGTTGCTGCAATGTCCGTAGAAGATGGTGAGGATGTATTAATATTTACTGAAAAAGGAAAAGCTATTAGAGTAAACGTAGATAATATTACAGTATTAAATAGAATAACTCAAGGTGTTATAGTTGTTCGCTTGGATAAAGATGATGCAGTGGTTGATGCAATAGAAGTTAAAGATGATTAATAATAAGGAGAGGAATGACCTTATGGAAGATTTGACAAAAAGGCAATTACAAGTTTTGGATTATATTATTTTATACATGAAAGAAAATGGTTTTGCCCCCAAGTATTAGAGATATAATGAGACATTTCGAATTTAAAAGTCCTAGAGCGGCACATAAACATTTGATAATCCTTGAAAAAAAAGGATATTTAGAAAGAGAGGGCGTTTCTAGAGGGATAAGACTTACTCCTAAATGTGGGACTGTGTTGGCTACAGAGAATCTCATCCCAGTTTCAGGAAAGATAGCTGCTGGTAATGCTATAGAGGCTATAGAAAAGGTTACTGATTTTATTCCTATTCCTAGCAACTTTTTTTCCTAAAAATTTTGAATATTTTTCTTTAAGGGTTGAAGGTAATTCTATGATTGAAGCGCATATTAAAAGTGGTGACTATGTAATAGTTCGAAAACAAGATTATGCAGAAGATGGAGATATAATTGTTGCTTTAATTGACAAATCAGAGGCTACATTAAAAAGGATGAAAAAAATTAACGAGGATGAAGTGCTTTTGATTCCTGAAAATAAGTCTTTACAAGAAATAAGAGTTTCAATTGATAGATTAGAGATTCAAGGAAAAATGGTTGGATTAATAAGATTGGTGTAAATAAGGTTGGGAGGAAAATATGAAAATAGCAATTGCATCTGATCATGCTGCTTTCGAAATGAAAGAAGAGTTGGTAAACTATCTTAAAGAAAAGAATATCGATGTAATAGATTTAGGGACCTATTCTAAAGAAAGCGTTGATTATCCAGATTATGCTAAGATGTTAGGTGAAATGGTTGCTAATAGAAAAGTAGAATATGGGATAGGTTTATGTGGAACTGGCATTGGAATGTCAATCTCAGTTAATAAAATAAAAGGCATTCGAGGTGCTTTGTGTTTGTATCCATCAATGGCAGAATTGGCACGAAAGCATAACAATGCGAATGTACTTGTACTTGCTGGAAGATTAATGGGATATGACCTTGCAAAATGGACAGTTGATACATTTTTGTCTACAGAATTTGAAGGTGAAAGGCATCAAAGAAGAATAGACAAAATATCAAATATTGAGGAACAAAATTAATAAAAAGGAAGAAGACAATGAAAAGTATTAGTTTTTCAAAAGGTATAGAAAGGATATTAATATTAATATATATATGAATTATTATGAAGAATTTTTATCTAAATATGTTTCAAAGTATGGTTCATTGTTAATTATAGATTCTTCTTTAAAGAAATATTTTAATTACAATAATAACAATATTGTTTTCATTAAAGGAGGACCTGAGGCTAAATATTTTGACCGATATGTTGAATTATGTAAATTGATTACTAATGGTGATTATAGTAACATAATTGTGGTAGGTGGTGGGTCTTTAATAGATATGGTTGGTTTTACATACAATACGTTAGATTTTCCAAAAGCTAATCTCATAGCGGTTCCTACCACATTATCCTCCATGATTTATTTACCAGTATCTGGAGAGTTTAATCTAGATATGAACTATACAAAAAAACTATTTAAAAGTATCTGGTTATCCAGATTTAGTATATGTTGATCCATATTTTGTAAGTTTTGGATAAACAGCAATGAAAAAAAACAATTTATCTTTGGATATTTGGTTGGATTATTGTTTGATAAAAATTTGCAGAATTGTCATTAAGATATTCCAAAAACTTTATTAAATTAGATTTAGAAGAATATTTATACATAGCGATAAAAAAATGTTTTATCTCTGTATTCAAATGATCTAGGTTTTCCAGGTACAAGATTGAGTAAATTTATAATAGAACCAGATTTTAAAATGAATAATTTTTTTTGTTGAAAGCGAGTGTTTATCTTTTATTTTTTTTATCTTATCTGAGTTGCAAACTTGGATATTTAAGTGGAAATAATTTTGAACATTTAGTCAGCGATATAAAAAGTTCTTTGGGTTTTTCAAATTTGCCTTTTAAGAGTTTAAAAGCGAAGAAATTTAGCATACCCATAAACGAAATCTTGTTGACAGATGATGGATTCATAAACTATTACATAAACTATACAGAATTAGAGGAGTTACTACCTGAATTTAAGGTCTTTGTAAGGAGTGCTTAGAATTGAAAAAGAAATCTAGTGGGTTCAGTTTGATATTAATTCTTGTTTTTGTCTTACCTTTAATAACTTTCATTTTAACGGTGTATACCATCTATTTAAAAAAATGAAATGAATTTACTGGATCTTCAAATAAAAGACCTAGGTTCTGATTATCTCTCATCTCAAATTTTGGAACCCGAATATTCTTATGAGAATGAACTTATTTTGCCAGAAATTCAGGTTGGAAAAACAAAAGCTAAGGTTAATTATAACATCCAAAATCTGAATTATCAGCTTCTTCTTGATAATTCTGCTACTCTTTTAAAATCAAGTAATGTCGGAGCAGTGAAAATTTTTGATAGCGAAAAGAAAGCTTTTGAAGAAGCTCTGTATGCTTTAGAAAATGGTATCAATTATTTTATTTTTAAAAATCAAAATAAATACTATTTATATCGTGAAGATTATGATATAAATGCTAATGATGAACAATATCTTTATACAATTCAAATTTATCTTTTTTTATTCTCCAGCCCTAGCAATTTTTCCAACTATGGCGTTGAGGGAGGCAGGTATACCTGCCGTTGTTTACAACGGGAAACTGTCTCCAAGTAACGCTGATTATTGGTCTATTGTCGTGGGATTATTTGAAACTGCTAAAGAATCTGACGAATATATGAAAATATGGATGAACAAAAGGTTTTTGAGTTAACTGGATTAGGCATCAAAGATCGTTTTCGAAAAGGGATATATTTACAGGGGTAGAAAATGAGTGAGGGTTAGTGAAAAAGAAATTATTCTTTCCATTAATTATCATTTCCATAATATTTTTAATCGGGTTTATCAATTATAAAGAATCGTTTTCAAACATAAACGATAATTCCATTTTAGAACCCTTAAAAATTGATCTATTAACAGCAAGCGTAGAAGATTTGATTAAATTGCCCTATATAGGTCCTTCAAAGGCAAATGCAATTGTTAAGTATAGAGATACATATGGTTTTTCTTCAGTTGAAGATATAAAAAAATGTACCTGGGATTGGAGAAAAAAACTTTTTTTTAAATATTAAAGACTACATATATCTTTCAAAAAGTGTCTACGAAGTTAAAGATAAAACAATAAATATTAATACCGCTTCTTTTGAACAACTGATAGGGTTACCAGGAATAGGAAAGGTTAATGCTCAAAAAAATAATTGATTATAGATTACTAAAAAAGATAGAGACTCTTGAAGAATTAAAAAAAATTGGGAATTTCTAGTAGCACTTTAAAAAAAATAGAAGGGAAGGTAACATTTTGACACTTTTTCTTCATGTTTGTTGTGCGCCTGATTTGACAGTTTCTTATAAAAGACTTGATGAGCAAGGGTATGAACCGGTAGTTTACTTCTATAACCCCCCCAATATTTTTCCTGAAGAGGAATATATAAAAAGGTTCGATGAAGTTAAGAAACTTCAAAGGGTTTGGCATTTTAAACTTATCCAAGGAAAATATGAACCATCTGTATACTACAATAGAATAAAAGGAAACGAATACAACAAAAGAAATAGATGTCTTGAATGTATTAGGCTGAGATTAAATAGTACTATTTTCATGGCTAAAGAACTTGGGTTTACGATTTATAGTTCTTCCTTATTAGCCTCTCCTAGAAAATCTCATGAGGATATTTTAAATATATCGAAAGAACTAGAACATGAATATGAAGATCAAAACATAAAGTTTAAATATCTGAATTTTAGATCCAACAATGGAATAAAAGAATCTTCAAAAATATGCAAAACTTATAATATTTACAGGCAAGATTATTGTGGATGTGTTTTTTTTCTTTATCTGAATCTAAAAAAAATATGAAGAGGAATCGAAAAGAGATAATTTTAAAAAAGTTAAAAAAATAGTTGGAGAAGAGTATGCAAATAAGTTATTTAATTATTATAAGACAGATCTTCTAAGAGTACCAGAAGATGTTCCTTACGAGTTTTTACTAATTGATGGAATAAATTCCTTAAAGTATTTAAAACCACAAATTGTACTGATAAAAAAAAGAAATCGCAAATGATTTTGGTTTATCAGAAAGTGGTAGGTATAAGATAGGCAATTGGAAAACTAAAATTATAATTTGGTGAGGAGGCCAGTATTGTGGCTAAATATGAGATTAAAATATCAGAAGATGCTATGGTAGCTTCATTAAAATTAATAAATGATGGTCGTCCCCCCCAACTATAAATGAGATTGAAGAGTTTTTAAAAGAAAAGGGAGTCGTTCATGGTATAATTAACGAAGTTATGCAACAAATTGTCTCAAACCCAAAATACGATAAAGATTATACAATAGCTTATGGAACTCCTCCACAAGTTGGAGAAGATGCGAAAATCATTTTTAGAGAAACAATTGAAAAAGAAATTAACGATATTGATACCTCGAAGATAGATATGAAAGAAGTTAGTAAGCTAATAATTGTCAATAGAGGTGATGAGTTAGCAGAAATTATTCCTCCTAAAAGGGGGCAAAGATGGAAAAAAAATGTCAAAGGAGAAATAGTAGAAGGATTTTTAGGCAAAGAATTAAAATTAAAACTTGGAAAAATGTTTACTTAAACGATAATAAGATAATATCTAATATTGATGGGAAGTTTGTAACTAATCAAGACAGAAGTGGAGAAATATACATTGATGTACTCGATGAGCATAAAATTACTGGGAATATAGATTATTCGACTGGAAATATAAGATTTCCAGGAAAATTATATATAAATGGTGATGTGAAGGCGGGTTTTGTTGTAGAAGCAAAGGATTACTTAGAAATAAAAGGGGGGGTTGTTGAATCTGCTAATGTTATCTGCCAAGGAGATGCTTATGTCTTTGGCATTAAAGGTGCAGGAAAAGGTATTGTTAAAGCCAAGAACCTAAAATGTAATTATATTGAGAATTCATATATTGAAGTAGAAGATACACTGATTGTTTCTACTTCTATTTTAAATTCAACAATAAAAGCAGGTAAAAATGTAGTTGTCGAAGGTAAAAATGGCCGAATAGCAGGTGGAAGTGTCCTAGCTACTAAACTGATTGAATCAGATATCTTAGGTAGTGTTATGCATGTTAGAACTATTTGTGAAGTTGGAATCCCCCCAGAATTAAATCAAGAACTGTTAAATCTAGAAAGTCAATTAACATTAGATACAGAAAATCTTAAAAAGATTAGTTCTATTTTGACAGGTTTAAGAAAGTTAAAAGATATGGACAAATTAGATGAACAAAGGTTAGAATATTACAAGAAATCCTTAAATACTTTTAAAGTACTTCTTGATGATATCGAAAGAATGCAGGAAAGAATTAGAGAAATAAAGACGAAAATACAAGATTCAAAAGGTGAAGCTTTTATTATCGCAAGAGATATAGCATATCCAGGAGTTGAAGTAATTATTCATAAAAAGAAGTTCGTTCCTACAAACCCCCCCTCACGAAGGTTATATTCCAATTAGAAGATGAGGAGATTATTTTAAGAGGTTATAAAGCTGAGACATATAAGCAGGGTGGAAAATAATGAATCATATCTCAAAAAAAACTAGTATGTAGTACTATTTTAGTAAGTCTTTCTTTGATTTTATTTTCAGGTGTTTTAGATGAATTTATATATATTCTTGATATAGATCAACTAATTGTATCAAATGATCTTGCTTTAAATGTTTTAGGAATGTACTTAAAATATTATGAAGAAGGAAATGTCCAGTATAAAACTGCTGCAGACCAATCAAGAACATATACAAATTTAAATATAAAACCGGATGATTCATTAATATTTGATATCCTTTCAGGATATCAAAAGGGCAACGAAAAAGATACAATTAATAAAATAGAATCTGCTCTAAAAAAAATATCCGAATTCAGTTACTATTAATGCAGTTAGAGTTATTTTTTTTGTATGATGAATACAAAAATACCAAAGATTTAGAATTATCTAAGAATATTTTAAGTTCTCTTGATATAATAACACAAAGTAAAGGAGACAATCCTTTTTGTGTTTATTATGAATCATTAGTAAAATGGGATTTAGTAGATGTAAATGAAAAAGAATCTATTTTCTCTAAAGTTGAAAAAACGTTTAATTCTTACTCAAACAACATTAATATTTTAGAATTATTAATTTGTCAAGCATTCGAGCTATCCAAATATGAAAGATAGTACAGTTGGCTCCTAGATACGAGAAAGAACCAAAGAAGAATGAGTCAATATCGCTAATTTTAGCTTTTTCGTTTAATTATTTAAATGAAAAAGAAAGAGCAAGAAATATTGTAGAATCGTTAATTCAAAATTCAGATAAAAAAAATATACTTTCTAAAAGTTATGAACTATTAGGAGACATTTCTGATACATATACCCAGAAGAAAAGAAATTATGAATTTTCTTTAACTTATGATCCTAAGAATGTAGATTCTTTAGCTAAGTTAGGAATTTTATTGTATCAACATGATATGAAAATAATATAGAATTATCCAGGATATATCTTACGAAAGCTATAATTTTAGATCCTAACAATGAGCAGGTAGCAAATATATTATTGAAGATCAATAACAAACTTGAACAAAGGCTTTTTTTGATTTCTTATATACCTTTATTTTTAATTTTAGCTGTCATTGTGTATATCTTATACAAATTTTCAGAAGAGGAGACAGAGGTAGAAGATGAAAAACAGTGAGAATATATTGAAAGTTTTGGATAAAGGGTTTGTAGAGATTGTTGACTATATGGGAGGAGATAGATCCGCTGTTAGAGCTGCAAGAGTATCTCATGGGAAAGATATTTCTACAGATGAAAGAGACAAAAATCTTATAGCTTATTTAATGAAAAACGGGCATACATCACCTTTTGAACATATTACCTTTACTTTTCATGTAAAAGCGCCTATTTTTGTTGTTAGACAATGGTTCAGACATAGAATAGGGATGTCTCCTAATGAAATAAGTAGACGATATACCTCAAAAAAATGTTGATGAATTCTATATACCTTCCAATATTAGAATACAAGATATTGAAGATAAACAAAAAAAAGCGTAGTTGTTGAAGATGAGGGTCTGAAAAAAAACAGATGATCGAGATTATTGAAGAGGCTTATTTGAAAACTTATGAATCTTATGAAAAACTTATTAACTTGGGTGTAGCCAAAGAATTGGCAAGAATTATTTTACCAGTAGGAGAATATACGGAATTTTACCTTACTACAAATGCCAGAGCATTAATGCATTTCTTGGATTTGCGAGCTTCTTCTCACGCTCAATGGGAGATACAGCAATACGCTATAGCTTTAGCTCATTTTTTTTCAAAAATATGCCCTTGGACTTATGAAGCGTATATTAAATATGTTTATCAGGGTGATGTGTTAGAAAAATAACAGCATCCTTTTTATTAAGTACATTCTTTATATTACATGATCAATAACAATATTAGGCAATAGGAGGTATATTTGTGAAGAAATCAATAGGACTTGTTGTTGTGTTATTAATTACAGGATTTGTTTTTTTCTATCACTTTTTTTAACAGACATTACTTATAATACAGATGTTTCTTATGCATCTGCTGAAATAGAAAGAATTTTGTCAAACTATGGGATAAAAATTGGTTCTTTAACTAGTGAAGTAGATATTAAATTGGCTTTACAGGAAATATTAAATATAGGATATTTTTCCACGGTTTCATATAATTTGAATGAAGAAACAGGGACACTTTCTTTATATTTTACACCTAATCCGTCACCTGAAAAAAAATAGTGATTGAGTATTTGGGAGACAAATTAATTGACAAGAAAACGATTCAGTCGGTAGTAACTGTGAAAGAAGGTATTCCTATTAACTTCAATGAATTACAAACTTCAATGAAAAAAATACAAGATTTATATGTTCAAAATGGATATCAATTTGTTGAAATTTCGACAAACCTAAAAATTGATGACCAAGGAGTTAGACTAGAACCTATAGAAGTTAACAAAAAAAAGTTATGAAGCAAATACGTTAGTTTTTCTAATAAAGGAATATAGTCTTTGGGATTTAGAACTGAAAGGAGAGTTAGCTCAATTAGATAAAGAACAGATTAAAAAAAAGAATCAATTTTGATTTTAAAAAAAAGATTGGAACAAGAAATTTTTCTTATTTAGACCCAGCGCTAAAGAAACATATCCTAGCATTCAAAAGATACAAAATATATATGTTTCTTTAACCCAAATTCCTCTTTTTGCAGATGATGTAAATTTGTCATTTGAGATGGTGGATATTGAAGAAAATAAAGGTGGAGAATTGATACTAGTTCTCAACGGAAGTTTAAGAAGGTTAATTGATAAAGAACCGGTTTTATAGAAGAGATAGAATTTATTGGAAATGAGAGTATACCTCTATTTAGGTTAAATGAGCAAGTAACAAAGTATGTAAGTCCAATAACCTACGCCTATAATCTAGATCTTTTATATGCATATGATGCTGTTCAACAGCTATACATTAAAGAGGGATACTTATATACAGCTATAATACCCGAATATAAAGCTGAGGAACAAAAATTAGTGTTTGAAATAAAGGAAGCAAAGGTTGGAGATGTAGAAGTAATTCAAAAAGAAGATGCAAAGACTCAAAAATATATAGTCGATTCCCTGGTAAAAATTAAACCTGGAGAACCCGTTAATCAGAAAAAAAACTTCAGGATACCTATATCTCATTTGTGGGAACCGGTTTTTTTTGAAAATGTAGAAATTGTTCCATATCAACAAGATGAAAATATAATAGGTTTTAAGATTACGCCTATTGAAAAAGAAAAATTAGGAAAGTTAATAGGTGGAATTCAATGGTCACCTCCAAAAAAAAGAAGAAGACAAATGGTATAAAGGATTTAGTGGTTCATTAGAAGTACAATGGGCAAATCCCTTTGGATATGGTGAAACCTTTGATTTAAAAACAACCATGGTACCATTAAGTAAACAATACGTTTTTGAATTTGATTTTGATATTATTAAACTTTTAGGGAGCAATTTAAATCTAGGAACAAATATTAAATATACAATTAATCCAGACGAAACCTCATATCTGTTAAAAGACAAAAAAAATAACTAGTGAACTACAATTTGGAATAAGTCCAAGATACCAAATATATGATTTTTCATATTTAACAAGTTCATTTTCGTTTAATCATTACAAATTTGAAGAAACAACTGAAGATGCCACAGATACTTCTATTTCTTCAGAAACAATTAAATCTTTAAATACCCTAGATAGTTCTATAGGATATATTTACGATACTATTGATAGTCCTTATAGACATATAATGGATATTATTTTAAGGTAAATGATATTATGGGTTTTGAGATAAATAATATTGATGACAATTATATAGGTGTCAACCTAGAAGGAAAATTATTTAAAAGTTATTATAAATTTACTTTAGGTTCCCGATTAAGACTATCAACAGTAGTGGATGAAAAAGATTTATATCCGGACTTTTGGGTTGGAGGATTTAATTCAGTAAGAACTTATCCATTTTATGAAAAAGATGGAGACGCCGCATTATTACTATTGAATACAGAATTGGTGTATGAACTTGCTAGAGGAGACATACCATTGGATCTATTTGGTTTTTTTTGATTTAGGGAATGCGACCGATGATATTTCAACTATTTTTCTCAACCAATTTGGTCATTTGGTGGAGGTTTAAAAATAACAGTTCCATTGTTCGGGCAATTAAGTTTTGGTTATGGATGGGACAAAAATTTAGAAGGTAATTTCTGGATAGGTTTAGGTCAAGTGTTTTAAAAAAATATTTAATTATAAAAATTTTAATATATAATTGACAACAAAATGTAATGATACACTAATAAACTTGTCATGTGATTATGTTATTCTTAGGAAAAGTTAATTAATTAAGAGCGGAGGCGCAACCAAGATTAGTAGCTTCTCTTATTGATGAGGCGGAAAAGAAGCGAAAGGCGAGGTTGCCGAAGGGGGGGTATAAAGTAGCCTCAACTTTTATAACTCCTGGGTGTGTAGGGAATACCTACATAACTGTCACGTTTGTCCCAACGTGGAGAGCCGCTAAAATATAAATTTTTTATATAAAACCTCTCCATGTTGAGAGGTTTTATATTTTGATTTTATGGAGGTGAATACCTTGAAAGTGGCAGTGGTAGGAGCAACAGGAGAAGTTGGGCGGATGTTTTTGAGACTTTTCGAAGAGTATAACTTGATCAACGAAATTCAGGAACTAAGATTATTTGCTTCAGAAAGGTCAAAAGGACAGAAAATAAAAGTTGGTTCTAAGCATTATATTGTAGAAAAATTAGAAGAAGAAAAAAATGAAAGAAAAATATGATTATATATTATTTTCTGCTGGCGGTAGTGTTTCTGAAAAATTTGCTCCAATTGCTGAGAAAGCAGGTAATGTTGTGATAGATAATTCTTCATTTTTTTTAGGATGAAAGAAAATATTCCACTTGTAGTTCCAGAAATAATGGAGATATTCTAAAGGGATATAAAGGGATCATAGCGAATCCAAATTGTTCTACGATACAAATGGTACTAGCATTAAATAATATTTATAGATCATTAATAATAAAAGAAATAGTTGTTTCTACCTATCAAGCTGTATCTGGTGCTGGTAATAAAGGTTTGATGGAATTGATAAATCAGCAACAAGGAAATACGGAGATTAAACATTTCCCAAGGATGATTAATAACAATGTTATACCTATTATTGGGGATATACTAGAAAGCGGATTTACTAAAGAAGAGGAAAAGATGATAGAAGAAACAAAAAAAATATTTGACGATAAGAAAATAAAAATTTATCCTACAACGGTAAGGGTTCCAGTATTGTATGGACACTCAGAATCGATATTTTTTTAGAACGGAAAAAGATGCTTCAGTTGACGAGTTGATAGAATTAATAGAAAAAACTCCTAATGTAAAATATAGTGAGGAATATATTAGTCCTATAGAAGTAGCTGGAACAGATTATACCTACGTATCAAGGCTTAGGAAACCTGAAGAAAAAAACTTTTTTTGATGTGGGTGATTGCTGACAATATAAGGGTTGGAGCTGCAACAAATGCTATAAGGATTTTGTTGAAACACAAAGAATTGAACTCTATATAAAATACATTTTTAGGTGGTGTACGTGTTGAAGAAAATAATTCCGTTTAGCGAACAAAAAAATTAAAGAATTCGCAAATAATACAAAAACACCTTTTTATCTATATTATGAAAATGGGATAAGGGAGAGAATTAAAACATTACAAGATGCCTTTTCATGGGCTGAATTCAAAGAATTTTTTTGCCATCAAAGCTACTCCAAATCCTCGTATTTTAAGTATAGTCAAAGAAGAAGGATGTGGAGTAGATTGTAGTTCAATGGCAGAGCTGATTTTAGCTGAAAAGGCGGGGTTTAAGGGAGATGAAATATTATTTACATCTAACGATACACCCTTGGAAGAATATGAAAAAGCTTTATCTTTAGGCGCAACATTGAATCTTGATGATATTGGACATATTGATATTCTAAAGAGCATTTACATATACCTGAATTAGTTTCTATTAGATACAATCCTGGTGGAGATTTTGGAAATTATATTATAGGGAATTTAAAAGAATCTAAATTTGGTGTTCCAAAGAAGGATTTAATAAGAGGTTTTGAGGTTCTTCAAAAATATGGAGCAAAAAAAATTTGGGCTCCATATAATGGCTGTTTCAAATGAACTAAATCCTCATAATCATATTAAAGTTGCTGAAATAATGTTTAATTTGGTGTTAGAAATTCATACAAATTTAGGTATTAACTTTGATTTTGTGGATTTAGGCGGCGGCTTTGGGATACCATATAAACCTGATGAAAAAGAATTAGATATCTACTATGTATCTAGTGAAATAAAAAAAATTATATGAAAAAATTATTTTAAAAAAACGGGATAAATCCTCCAAAATATATATGGAACACGGAAGATATATAACTGGTCCAAATGGTTATTTGGTTACACGTGTATTGCATATTAAGAATTCCTATAAAAAAATATGCAGGAATAGATGCAAACTCTGCAAACTTATTGAGACCTGCTATGTATAGGGCATATCATCATATTACTGTCTTAAACAAACCTTTAAATATAACGGAAGCAGAACTGTATGATGTAGTTGGTTCATTATGTGAAAATAATGATAAGTTAGCGGAAGATCGACTTTTACCGAAATTAGAAGTTGGAGATATATTAATTTTTCATGACGTAGGTGCGCATGGTCATGCAATGGGATTTAATTATAATGGTAAATTGAGATCTGCTGAGTATTTATTTACAAATGATCAATCATATGAATTAATTAGAAGAGCTGAAACATTAGATGATTATTTTGCTACATTATCATGTGAAAAGAAAGATAATTTAAATTAAATAAGGAGTGATTTTTAATGTTTAAAGGTGTTGGAACAGCTATGATAACTCCTTTTGATGAAAATGAGGAAGTTGATTACGAATCTTTGAAAAAAAATTTGTTAAATTTCAATTAACCAATAATATTGACAGTTTAATTGTTTTAGGTACGACTGGAGAAGCTCCAGCTATTGAGGATGATGAAAGAGAGAAAATAGTTGATATTGTGTTAGAAATTGTTGATGGAAAGATTCCTGTAATAATTGGAACAGGAACTAATAATGTAAAGCATGTATTAAAATACAATAAAATGGCAGAAAAAGCTGGTGCTGATGGTGTTCTGATTGTAACTCCCTATTACAATAAAAGCACTCAAAAAGGACTTGTAGAGTATTATAAATACATAGCTGAAAGAACTTCTTTACCTATAATAATATATAATGTTCCATCTAGAACAGGAATAAATGTAAATCCAGAAACTGCAATAGAAATTCATCATATTGCTAATAATGTAATTGGAATAAAAGAAGCCAGCAGCAATATTTCTCAAATCGTTGAATTATTTTCAATAAAGCCAGACACTTTTAGTGTATTCTCGGGGGGGAATGATGATCAAGTGTTACCTATTATGGCTTTGGGAGGAGACGGAGTTATTTCTGTTACGTCAAATGTTGCACCAAAAGCTATAGTAGAGTTGACACATTTGCTTTTAGTGAATGATTTGCCCAACGCAAGAAGAATTAATAACAATTATACATTCTTTAACAAACTTTTATTCAGAGAGGTCAACCCTATACCAATTAAATATGCTGTTTCTCTTTTAGGGTTATGTAAAATATACTTAGATTACCCTTAGTTTCTGGAACTTTAGAAACTCAAACTCTTGTAAAAAAAGAGATGGAGAGGTTGGGATTGATATGAAGTTTGGGATAGTTGGTTATAAAGGTAGAATGGGAAATGAAGTCAAATTGTTATTTGAAGAAAAGGGCACGAATTTGTTTGGGGATATGATAAAGATGGAGAGTATTTTTCACAGACCCCCCCTGAATTAATCATTGATTTTTCTCTTCCAGAGGTATTAGAAAAAAAACAATTGAGTTTGTTAAAAATTTTAAAGTTCCTTTAATTATCGGAACAACAGGATTGAGTGAAGAGCAATTGCAAAATCTTAAACTATTATCACAAGAGATTCCAATTGTTCAAAGCTATAACTTTTCAATAGGAATACAATTATTTTTAAAAGTTGTAGATCTTTTGAAAGAATATATTGACGGATGGGACATAGAAATAGTAGAAGCTCATCATCGATTCAAAAAAAGATAAACCCTCCGGACAGCTAAAATGATAAAAGAATGCCTTGAAAAAGAAGTTCCAATAAGTTCGTTAAGATTAGGAAATGTACCAGGTGATCATATATTGTATTTAGCAAATTTAGGAGAAGTATTGACCATTTCTCATAGAGCATTATCTAGAAGGGCGTTTGCTGACGGTGTTTATAAATCAGCTAATTTTATTTTAAATAAAGAAAATGGTTTTTACATTTTTGAAGATGTGATGTTTGAAAATTAAGAAAGGAGTAAAATTAAATGAATAGTCAGGAAATAATTAATTATATAGCTAATTCAAAAAAAAGATGACACCTATAAAGGTATATCTTAGTGGAAAATTAAACTTTATAGATTTTTCAAACTTAGATTTTTTTTGGTAATGACAAATTTGGCATTTTGTTTTGTGATGAGAAAGAGTTCAAAAAAAATTGTATGGAGAAAATAAAGATTATATTGAGAAATATAAGATTGAAATGGATAGAAAAAAAATTCTGCAATTCCCTTAGCCGACCTTTCAAAATATAATGCGAGAATAGAACCAGGAGCAGTCATTAGAGATATGGTAGAAATAGGTTCAGGATGTGTTATCATGATGGGAGCAATAATAAATATAGGGGGGGCTCAGATAGGTGAAATACAATGATTGATATGAATGCAGTCATTGGAGGAAGAGCAGAAATAGGTAGAAATTGTCATATAGGAGCTGGGGCAATAGTTGCTGGTGTGATAGAACCTCCTAGTGCCCAACCTGTTGTCATCGAAGATAATGTAATGATAGGTGCTAATGCGGTTATCCTTGAAGGAATTAGAATTGGTAAAGGTTCAATTGTTGCTGCCGGTTCTGTGGTATTATCAGATGTCGAGCCTTTTTCAGTAGTTGCCGGCGTTCCAGCTAAATTTGTTAAACATGTTGATGAGAAAACAAAATCTAAAACTCAATTAATTGATGAGTTAAGAAAATTAGAAAATTAAAAGTTAGTATTTAAGAATTTTTTTGTTTTACTTAATTAAACCAACCGGGGTGAAATAAAAAAAATGAATATTGTTGTTCAAAAGTATGGTGGGAGCTCAGTTTCAGATGCCGAACGTATGAAAAATGTTGCAAAAAAAATTCAATCAAAAGTTTTAAAAGGTTTTAAGGTGCTGGCTGTAGTTTCGGCGATGGGAGACACGACAAATCGCTTAATTAAATTAGCTAACGAAATTGTCCAAAGGCCAGAACCTAGAGAACTAGACATGTTATTAACAACAGGAGAACAGATAAGCGCCTCATTATTAGCTATGGTTTTAAATGAGATGGGGGGGATTAATGCTAGATCTGTCAATGCTTTCAATTAAAA
>JMBV01000249.1_pt1 | contig 19730 bp, 35 predicted proteins | sample 616531 | NCBI WGS metagenome assembly JMBV01 (sample SAMN02727904, study PRJNA239997) | anaerobic digester metagenome | biome: anaerobic digester; isolation source: mesophilic anaerobic digester inoculated with municipal waste water sludge... | place: Germany: Bielefeld University, CeBiTec ...
AAAACAAACAATGGAACACCAATGGTATATATGCCTTTGGTGTTTTTTTTCATTTTATGTTTAATAATATGACTTATATATATTTCTAAAATAATCATTGACATTTTAGTCTATTAAGCATAGACTTATAATATAAAGTCGATGTTGAATAGACCAAGGAGGTTTATCATGAAGTATTATAAACTTGCAGAAACTGAAGAAAAGTTTGCAGAATTAATATGGCAGAACGAGCCGATTGGTTCCGGCGACCTTGTGAAACTAAGTGAAAAAGAAATGAATTGGAAAAAGTCCACAACATATACAGTACTTAAAAAGCTATGTGAAAAGGGTATTTTTCAAAATGAAAATGCAGTGGTTTCATCTCTAATTTCTAAGGATGAATATTACACAAATCAAAGTATACGTTTTGTTGAGGATACCTTTGGAGGGTCATTGCCGAAATTTCTAACTTCATTTATCAGTGGCAAAAAAATTAAGTAATCATCAAGCTGAAGAGTTGAAAAGATTGATTGACGAGCACAAGGAGGTGTAGCAATGAGTGAAATATTTCTTACTATTTTAAATATGAGCCTTACAGCAAGTTATGTAATCATTTTTGTAATACTAATTAGGCTGCTACTGAAAAAGGCTCCAAAAGTTATCTCTTATGCCTTATGGGGTGTGGTTGCTTTTCGACTTATGATTCCATTCTCCTTTGAAAGCATGTTTAGTCTAATGCCACGGAATACGAATGCTGTACCAATCCCCCAAGATATTATCTATCAGCAAAGTCCGCAGATTAACAGTGGGATAGGTGTAGTTGACTCATTAGTAAACAATTCACTTCCCGCACCGACTATTGGAGCAAGTGTGAATCCACTTCAGATTTACGTGGAAATAGGAGCTTACATCTGGGCTTTAGGCATAATAGCATTGCTTGTTTATAGCCTTGTATCTATTTTGATCTTAAAAAGACAACTTAAAAGTGCACAGTTAATAGAGCAGAATATATTCGAAGCAAAGAATTTGAAAACACCATTTGTTCTTGGATTTATTAAACCAAAGATATATTTACCGTTTGGACTTAACGATACCGAAAGAAGCTATATTTGCTGCATGAACAGACTCATATAAAACGAAAAGACCACATAATTAAAGTGTTAGCTTTTTTTAATATTGTCCGTTCATTGGTTTAATCCATTGGTATGGATTGCATTCATGTTGATGAGTACGGATATGGAACTATCTTGTGATGAAAGAGTACTGGAAGAAATGAATAAAGAAATTAAAAAAAACCGTATGCGAATTCTTTATTATCTTTAGCTTCTGGAAGACATATTTTAAACGGAAGCCCGCTTGCCTTTGGTGAGGGAAATGTAAGAGGTAGGATTAAAAATGTATTAAACTATAAAAAGCCAAGATTCTGGATTGTTGTTATCTCAATTATCGTAGTTACAGTAGTGGGAATTGGGCTAATGGCAAATCCTTTAAGTAAAGAGGGAATATTTAATAATGTTTTGAATCAAGATGGTTATACCACTTTTGAAATTCAGAAGCCGGTTAGTTTCACTGCATATATAGAATCAACATGGATTCCGAAAAAAAAGAAAATGAAGTAATAGAATTGAATAAAGAGATAGGTAAAGTAGGCAAAGTAGGAATTTTGTTAGAGAGCGTTATGCATCGTGGAAATGATATTTATTTCAATTTTGATGCAAAGCAGTTTATTAATAATGATAGTGGAGAATTTTTATATAATGATATTTTGAATGAAGATGGTACTGCAACGAGCTATAATTTATGGGATGCATTTAATATATATAATAATAATACTAAAATAGATGTAGGACAGAGGGGATATGCCCTGGTTCAAAATTTTCTTTTGGAATTAATATTGAAAATTATGATGTTATTAAAGATGGGTTTACCCTTGAATATAAAGGTTCGATATTATATGGGTATTCATTAGAGGAAATAGGCGATAGAAATGGCTTTAGTCTGAATGACAGTGAAGCCACTGATATAAACTTAAAGAGTGATGATATTTCAAAATTTGTTGAGGACAACTTAAATGTTATTATGTCTTCGCCAAAAACATCTTCTAATCCGCAAGATTATCTCAATGCCCATAAAAATGAATATTCAAGCTTTTTTTAAGTATGGTGGTAAAGATGCCCTACAATACATGCTAACCCAGTTTGAAGTTGGCAATGCAGAAGGGCTGCGTGGGCAAATTATGATGCAATTATGCAAGGAGCTTTTGGGAGCACGAAATAATGTTACTGATGACTCACTGTCTCCTCAAGAATGGTACGATGCCCTATCCATACGTCAGGAGGTTATACTTCCAAATTATGAGTATGAAGGTCAAGACACAATTGAAAGGCTTGTCTATGATACCGAAATAGAAATGGAATCAGCTTCTAATAAAAGAGGTGGTTTTATAATTGTTGCGCCAAAGGTATTTGGAAGCTATGAGGAAGAAGATAGGCTAAAGGTTTTTGTTACCACTTATAGTGCAAGGTATAAGCTTTTTGGTAGCACTTTATCGAAAGAAGGTGGTAGCATCATTCCGGCGGCAATCACCTATCGTAAAGATGATAACGGCAGATATATATTGGAGGAATATGAGCAAGCGCGAGATGGCTCTGAATTTGGTCCATCCATCAGAGAATATTGCACGTTGCCATTATCTAGTAAAGAAATAAAAGGTCTTGCAGATAAAATTTTCAAGCATTACACAGACTATGATGATATCCGAACCCTGCTGTATGAAAACCTGTATAAGCATTTAAAGAAAAGTGGTATTACAGAAGCTACGCTTACCAATTCTCTGGGTGAAGTTGAGTTTTACATGGGTGATCCGAAATATAAACCTTGAATTTAGCAATTATATTTTTATTAACTAAAGGTCTGGCAGATTGAAAGGCCTTGATGAATAATAATTCACCGTTGACCGTTCTACCAAACGGACGTATTTGTTCGACTGCATCTACCGAACTGATAGATTGAAAATGTGCGGTTGTTGTTATCATAAAAGTGAATTATATGATGCTGAACATCCATTTCCATTTGTTAATTCAGAGCATCCAAAAGGAAAGAGAAAAAAATACATGATATAAGTAAATCTGTTAACAGATAAATATAAAGATACATGGAATCAATATATACCATATATAATAGCAAGGAAAATTTTAATATACCAGAAAATAGTGCTTGATAATCAAATGATTATATAATATTATTAGGCAAGTCATACAAGGTACGAATAAATCGGTCAAGTGAATTACGCACGATTTACGCACGGTCAGAAATGAAAAAAAATGAAATGATCAATATATAGTGTTGAAAACCTCGATATAAGTACTATATATTGTGTATCGTAGAAAAATTAATTCCGTACATCAGTTACCAAAGAGATAGAAAAAATCGAGGCATCAAGGTATATACCTTGGTGCTTTTTTGTTTTTGTAGTAGATTGATATTTTATGGAGATGGATCTATAATGTATATATCAATAATGTTGAGGGGGATATTATGATTGGATTAATTTATAGCTTAAATTTTGTAATAACTTTACCTTTGATTTTAATCATGCTATATAGTGTAGGGAAAATGGAATTAAAAACCAAACAAAGAAACATCTATATTATAATCTTTGTAGGTATCATAATTTTTAATGCTTTTATTATACATAATCATAGGGAAGTAAAAAGTATTCATAATTATTCAACGTACTTAGCTTATGAGAATATATCACATATATTTAAAGATGTAGATAGATATGAAATAGATAATGTTTCAGATATTGAAGATTTTAAATTTATCATAGAAGGATTACGTAATCAATCAGCTTTGTTGGTAACTCAGTTAGTACATTCAACTCTTGTTGAAGAAGGAAATGACATGTTAAAAGACAATCTATATTCATTAAGTGAAGAATTACATAAATTTATAATTCATCACAATAAATTGTATGCAGATGGTACAGATATTTTAGATGACAATCTTTCATTATACAATGAATTAAAATCAAATATTTCAGATTTTGGAAATAAAATAAGAAAAGAAGGTGGAAATGCTGGTGGAAATATTATAGGTGTAGTTGAGTATAGAATTAAATTAGAAGAAAAGAACATAAATGAATTAAGTTTGATTTTAGATTCAATATCTGAAATCAACGCTAATATTATGAAATAGGTGCCAAAGATATTTAATCTTTGGTACTTTTTAAATTCTATGGAATATACATTGTAACAATGCAATATATTCTTATAGAGGTGGTCATATGAGGATAATCTATATTAGGAAGAGGACATTGTATATTTCCTAGGAATAATCATTATATTATTATTGTCTATTAAACTACTATATACTAGGTTTAAAGTCAAAGAAGTCACATATCTTCCCATAACCAATAGGATAATAGGCATAGACCCAGGACATGGTGGTGTAGATCCAGGGGCTGTAAGTAGAAATGGAGTCAAGGAATCAGATATAAACTTAAAAATAGCCCTAAAGCTAAAGAGATTTATAGAGCAAAGCGGTGGCATAGTTATTATGACTAGGGAAATAGACAAAGGATTATATACAGAACAAGCAGAAACCTTAAGACAAATGAAAACAGAAGACTTGATAAACAGAGGCGAATTAATAGAAGAATCAGGATGTGAATTGTTCATTTCAATACATATGAATAGTTTTACCAGTTCTAAATACTATGGTGCACAAACCTTTTATTCTAAAGACTCAGAAGAAAGCAAAAGATTGGCATATATTATACAGGAAGAGCTTAAAAATATTTTAGATAAAGATAATAGAAGGGAACCTACACCAAGGGATGATGTATACCTACTAAAAGAATCTAGTATGCCTACAGTTTAGTAGAAGCAGGATTTCTCTCTAATCCCTTAGAAGAAAAGTTATTGCTAACAGAAGAGCATCAGGAAAAAAATTGCTTGGTCCATATATGTAGGTATAATGAGATATTTAAGCGAATTAACAGGAGAATATGAATTTTGACAGTGGATGGTTAACATAACTTATCCACTGTCAATTGTGGATAATGTGGATAAGGTGGATTGTTTATTAAATATTACTTATATAAGGCTTGTTTTGCATCTTTAAGAAAAGAAATAATTTCCAAATGCTGTGGACAAAGTTGTTCACATTCTCCACATTCAATACATTTTGACACATCTTTATTTTCTTTAATTAATTTTAGATAGCTAGTCTTAGATTGTTCTTTAGCACCATATACATAATAATTATTATATAATGAAAAGATATTAGGTATAGCAACTCCTTGTGGACAAGGTAGACAATACTCACAGCTGGTACATCCTACTTTAACCCTTTCATTATATATACTAGTTACTTTATCAATTATTTCATGCTCTTTTTTTTAGTAAGGGATTTTGGCAGGCTATTTTTTTTGTAAGCTCAATATTTTCCTTTACATGGTCCATATTAGACATACCACTAAGCACTACAGATACTTCTGGAAAATCATAAACCCATTTAAGGGCCCATTCTGCTGGACTTCTTTTTACATCGCTACTATCCCATACTTTTTGAATATCATCAGAAGCATATGCCAATTTTCCACCTTTTATTGGTTCCATTATTACCAAGGAAATACCTTTTTCGGCAGCATATTTAAGTCCCTCTATTCCTGCCTGATATTGTCTATCCATGTAGTTTAATTGTATTTGACAAAATCCCAAGGATATGAGTCTAAAATATCTTTAAATAGGGGGGGAAGTTCGTCATGAAAAGAAAAACCAGCATATTTAATTTTACCCTCTCTTTTTGCTTCTTCTATGAATTTAAATATATTTAAGTCTTTGATTTTACTCCAGGTTTTTTTCATGAAGGGAATGAAGCAAATAAAAATCTATATATTCAGTATCTAGCTTCTTCAATTGTTCATCTAAAAGTTTTTCAAAATCTTCATAAGAATTAGCAAGCCATACAGGTAGCTTAGTTGCTAAATATACCTTTTCTCTATAGCCATTTTTCAAGGCCTTGCCAACAAAAATTTCAGAGTTTCCTTGGTGATAATTATAAGCTGTATCAATATAATTCACTCCATTATCTATGGCATAATGAATCATTTCCATAGCTTTTTCTTCATCAATATTACTAGAATCCCCATTTATTATAGGCAATCTCATACATCCAAAACCTAACAATGATACTTTTAACTTGTCGTTAGTAAAATAACGATATTGCATAATTAGACCTCCTCTTATATAATTTAGATAATAGTTTTAAGCTATTTTACAGAAGCTTTAGACTAAGACAAATTATGATATGTTTTAGTTCTTATAAAATAGGGTAAAATATCTTTAATATATTATATCATAAAATATACCTTAATAAGGAAGGAGTGGTTTAATGGAAGGCAAGAAAACCCCCCCTTTGTACGATCAGCATATTAAATTAGGGGGAAAAATCGTTAACTATGCTGGATGGTTGCTTCCCGTTCAATATGAAGGATTAGTTCCTGAGCATAATGCAGTAAGAAATGCGGCAGGAATTTTTGATGTGTCCCATATGGGAACAATTGATATTACGGGAAAAGATGCTATTTCATTTTTAGATTATTTAATGACAAATGATTTAAGTAAGGTAAAAGACAAACAAGTTATGTATACCTTTATGTGTTACCCTCATGGAGGAGTAGTAGATGATTTGCTAGTTTATAAATACCATGATGAAAAATTCTTTTTAGTTGTAAACGCTGCAAATTTAGAAAAAGACTTAGAGTGGATCAATAGACTTAAAGATAAATTCAATGTAGAAATTAAGGATACTTCACAGGATACTTGTATATTAGCTTTACAAGGACCATCAGCTCAAAAGATATTGCAAAATTAGTAGATATAGATTTATCTGAAATTAAATTTTTCTATTTTAGAGATGGAATAAAGATTAATGATGTAGATGTGATGATTTCTAGAACTGGATATACTGGAGAAGACGGTTTTGAAATCTATGTAAATAACAAAGACGTAGTAAAGATTTGGGAAGATTTACTTCAAGCAGGAAGAGAAGAAGGTTTAAAACCTGCAGGCTTAGGTTCAAGGGATACCTTAAGATTTGAGGCAGCCTTACCTCTATATGGAAATGAGATTTCCCAAGAGATAAGTCCTTTAGAAGGCGGGTTTAAATTCTTTGTAAAACTGAAAAAGGGCTCCGATTTTATAGGAAAAGAAGCATTAATTAAACAGTGGGAAAGTGGATTAAAAAAAGACTTTAGTAGGATTTGAGATGATAGATCGAGGAATACCTAGAGAGGGATATGAAGTATATAAAGATGGAAATAAGATAGGTCATGTAACTACAGGGTATATGAGTCCCACTTTAAAGAAAAGTATAGGTAATGCCTTAATATTATCTAAAGAAGCTGAATTAGATAATGAAATTGAGATTATAATTAGAAAAAGGCCAGTAAAGGCTAAAATAATAGATAAAAATTTTTTTAAGAAATAATAAATAGGAGGAATCAAATATGAAAATTGTAAAGGATTTGTTTTATACTGAAGATCATGAGTGGATCAAAGTAGAAGGAGATGAAGCATATATAGGAATAACTGATTTTGCACAAGAACAATTAGGAGATATAGTCTATGTTGAATTACCAGAAATAGATGAGGAATTTGTAAAAGAAGATGCATTTTCAGCTGTTGAATCTGTTAAGGCAGCTTCTGATATCTATATGCCTGTAGATGGAAGCATTATAGAAGTAAATGAAGAGCTACTAGATGCACCAGAATTAATTAATACAGATGCATTTGAAGCTTGGATTGTTAAGATTAAATTAGAAGATGAATCACAATTAGATGAATTAATGTCAAGTGGAGAATATGAAGAGTATGTAGCAGAGGAGGAATAATTATGTATCCTTATATACCACATACATCTGAAGATGAAAAACAAATGCTAGAAGGGATAGGTCTTACTTCAGTAGATGAACTATTTGACGATATACCAGAAGATGTAGCTTTAAAAAGAGATTTAAATCTAAAACCTTCAATGTCAGAGTTAGAAGTAGAATCCTATTTAAAAGAGTTAGCTAAAAAGAACTGTTCAACAAGTGAATTGACTTGTTTTTTTAGGGGGGGCAGGAGCGTATGATCATTATATCCCATCTATTATAGATCATATTATTTCCAGAAGTGAATTTTATACATCCTATACGCCTTATCAACCAGAAATAAGTCAAGGTACATTACAATATTTATTTGAATATCAAACATTAATTTGCAATTTAACAGGAATGGATGTATCCAATGCCTCACTATATGACGGAGGAACTGCTATTGCAGAAGCAGCATTGATGGCAGCATCTGTTGCAAGAAAAGACGAGATAATAGTATCTAAAACTGTAAATCCACAGGCAAGAAGAATCTTAAAGACCTATGCCCATGTTCAAAATCTTAAAGTTATAGAAATTGACATGAAAGATGGAGTTACAGATTTAGAGGAATTAGAAAAAAAAGTATGACAGAAAATGTAGGAGCTGTAATTGTACAAAGTCCAAACTTCTTTGGTATTATTGAAGATCTAAAAACTACCTCAGATATAGTTCATAAATACAAAAAAAGCAGGACTTATAGCATCTGTAGATCCAATATCATTAGGTATATTAAAAAGGCCAGGAGATTTGGGAGTAGATATAGTAGTTGGAGAAGGGCAAGGTATGGGAATCCCATTATCCTTTGGGGGGGGCCTTATTTAGGGTTTTTAGCTACAAATAAAAAAAATATATGAGAAAATTACCTGGTAGAATAGTAGGGCAAACAGAGGATATGGAAGGGAAAAGATCCTTTGTATTAACTTTAACAGCTAGGGAACAACATATTAGAAGGGAAAAGGCAACATCTAATATATGTTCAAACCAAGGATTAAACACTCTGGCGGCTACAGTATATATGGTTACTTTAGGTAAGGAAGGCTTAAGAGAAGTGGCCTTACAAAGCACTAAAAAAAGCCCATTATGCATTAAAAAAAGATTACAGAATCTGGTAAGTATAGACCTTTATTTGACAAACCATTTTTTTAAGGAATTTGCTGTTACTTCTGATACAAATGCAGACAAGATAATTGACGACTTAAGAGCGGAAAATATAATAGGTGGATATCATCTTGGAATAGATTACCCTCAATTTAATAATAGTATTCTCTATGCAGTTACTGAAAAGAGAACTAAAGAAGAGATAAATAGATTAAGCAGTATATTGGAGGGGGGGATATAATATGAGAGAATATGATAAATTGATATTTGAATTATCAAAACCTGGTAGAAAAGCATACAAACTTCCACCTCTAGATATAGAAGATAGTGATATAAAAGATTATATTCCTGAAGAGTTTATAAATGAAAATGATTTAGATTTACCTGAAGTTAGCGAGGTAGAAGTAATAAGACATTATACAAATCTTTCAAATAAAAATTATGGATTAGATACTGGATTTTATCCATTAGGCTCATGCACTATGAAATATAATCCAAAGATTAACGAAAATATGGCTAGAATTGACGGATTTTCAAATTTACACCCTCTACAAAGAGAAGATTGTGTACAGGGTTCATTACAATTAATGTACGAATTACAAGAAGCATTAGCAGAAATAGCAGGTATGGATAAAATGACCTTACAACCTGCAGCAGGAGCCCATGGTGAACTTACAGGTATTATGATTATTAAAGCATATCATGAGAAAAATGGTGACATTAAAAGAGACAAAATTATAGTTCCTGATTCTGCCCATGGAACTAATCCAGCTACGGCAGCTATGGCAGGATATAAGATTGTAGAAGTAACATCTACTGAGGAAGGTATAGTAGATGTTGAAGCATTAAAAGAATTAGTAGGAGAAGATACTGCAGGATTGATGCTTACTAATCCTAATACTTTAGGATTGTTTGAAAAGGATATTAAAGAAATAGCTAAAATAATCCATGATGCTGGTGGTCAATTATATTATGATGGTGCAAATGCAAATGCTATTTTAGGTCATGCAAGACCTGGAGATATGGGATTTGATGTAGTACACTTTAATATTCATAAGACTTTTTCCACACCCCCCCATGGAGGTGGTGGACCAGGCTCAGGACCAGTTGGAGTTAAAAAGCATTTAGCAGAATTTTTACCAGTGCCCACTGTAGAAAAAGAAGAAGAAAGATACTTCCTAAACTACGATCATCCAGATTCCATAGGTAAAGTTAAAGATTTTTATGGACATTTTGGAATCTTAGTTAGAGCATATACCTATATCTTAATGATGGGTAAAGATGGTTTAAAGAAAGCGTCAGAAATGGCAGTATTAAATGCAAATTATTTATTAAGCAGATTAAAAGATGATTATTATTTACCAATAGATACCATTTATAAACATGAATTTGTATTAGGTGGATTAAAGGGAGATTTAGTGGAGGCAACTACATTAGATGTAGCTAAGAGACTTTTAGACTATGGATTCCATCCACCAACAGTATATTTTCCACTAATAATTAGAGAAGCTTTAATGATAGAACCTACAGAAACTGAAAGTAAAGAAACATTGGATGCCTTTGCAAAGGCTATGATAAATATTGCAGAGGAATCTAGAAATAATGTAGAAATTCTTAAAGAGGCTCCTCACAAAACAGGAGTTAGAAGACCAGATGAAACAAAAGCTGCTAGAAAGCCAGTGCTTAAATATGATTAAAAGAAGATAGCTACGGCTATCTTCTTTTAGACTTTTGTGATATAGAAACAAAGGAGAAAAGGATGAAAAAAAATACAGAAAATATTATTAATCATACTAATATTGATATTTTTATCCATAGGATTTATGGTAAGAGGGAAGTCTGAAGGAATATTATTTGATGTTTCAGTACTAGAATTTATTCAAGGTAACGAAAGTCCTATTTTATTTAAGTTAATGAAAGGGATATCCTTTATAGGCTCAGGATATTTTTTTTGTTTCCTATAATTTTAATAGTTTCAATCTACATATTAATAAAAAAAGGAATATTATATACTTAAATTGTTATTAGGAAGTACTTTAGGATGTTATTCATTAAACTTTCTACTAAAACAATTGTTTCAAAGAACAAGGCCTTTAGATTTCTTTTTAGTTGAACAAAGTGGGCTTAGTTATCCCAGTGGACACTCTATGGTTACTATGAGTTTATATCTTACTATTGCATACTTAATTACTAAAAACCAAGATGATATAAAGAAAAGGAGATATATATATTTATTAGCCTTTTTAATGATTTTATTAATGGGGATTAGTAGAATATATTTAGGTGTCCATTGGCCTACTGATGTATTAGGTGGATATATAATGGGATATGTATTTTATAATATAAATTTAAAAATTATGAAAGAATAATTTAATATTACACCTTAAAGGCCCTTCTAGCATATTGTAAAGTACGATTACAATTATAGGAGGGATTTTTTTATGAGTATCGATTTAAATGCATTACATTATGTATTTATGATTTTTACTTTGTTGATTTTGATTGTCATGGTCAAAAAAAAGAGATACTACATTAATATGTATATTGGGAATATTTTTATTGGGGGATTATATCTACTAGTTCACTTTACCAGGGAGTAATGACTGTATTTAATAGCTTTATATTTGCTATTGTAGAGCTAATAGGAACTATATTGATTATTTCAGTTATAGTATCCATGAGTACCATTTTAGGGGGGGAAACTGGAATTAGTGAAATAATGATATCGCCCTTTACGAAGTTTATTAAAACACCAACTTTAGCATATTGGACAATAGGTATTCTTATGATGATTATATCCTGGTTTTTCTGGCCATCACCTGCAGTAGCCCTTATAGGAGCAGTAATGCTTCCTGTAGCCATGAAAGTAGGTCTTCCAGCCTTAGCAGTTGCAATGATAATGAATCTCTTTGGACATGGCATAGCATTATCAGGAGACTTTATTATTCAAGGGGCTCCAAAATTAACAGCAGATGCTGCTGGCATAGAAGTTGGAGACCTTATATCTGCTAGTATTCCACTAGTATTTGTTATGGGAGCAGTAACAACTATTATAGCCTTTATAATTCTTAAAAGGGATTTAAAAAGTGGGAAGTTAAAAGTAGAAGACAAAGATTTAAGGAAAATAAAAGAAGAAAATGATTTAAGAGACAGATTAACACCGAAGGCAAAAAGAATCTTGCAATAATAGTACCTTTACTATTTGTAATAGACGTTGCTGTAATGTTAATTGCAAATTTAACTGGTGGAGATGCTACTGCATTAATAGGAGGTACAGCTATTTTATACTGATTTTAGTATCTATATTAGTTCATAAAAATTCTGCATTAGAAGAGATAACTAAGTATTTAGTTACAGGTTTTAAATTTGGATTTGAAATATTTGGACCAGTAATTCCTGTGGCAGCTTTCTTTTATTTAGGTGGAGAGGGGTTTTCCAATGTAATAGGAAATTTCCTTCCTGAAACTTCACAAGGTATAGTCAATGACTTAGGATTAGCATTGGCAAATGTAGTGCCTTTAAATAAGGGAATAGGAGCAGTTACTTTAACAACAGTAGGATCTATAACTGGATTAGATGGTTCAGGCTTTTCAGGTTTAGCATTAGCAGGTTCAGTAGCTAGATTGTTTGGGATAGCTTTAGGCAAAGGAATTGAGACTCTTACAGCACTAGGTCAACTAGGAGCTATTTGGGTAGGTGGAGGGACTTTGATTCCTTGGGCAGTAATACCAGCAGCTGCTATTTGTGGTGTAGACCCCTTTGAATTAACTAGAAGAAACTTTAAACCAGTAATTATAGGATTAATAGTTACTACAATTGTAGGTATATTTTTGATGTAAGAAAGGCAGCTAGTTAGCTGCCTTATTTTGCTAATAATCTACCTAAAACTACACCATTGACGCTGGCTTGCATTAGTCCACGAGTTATCCCAGCACCATCTCCTCCAACATATAGACCTTTAATATTTGTTTCAAAGTTTTTATCGACAATAACCCTATTAGAGTAAAATTTAACCTCTACTCCATATAATAAAGTTTCATCGCTGGCAATACCAGGTACTACATGATCTAATGCCATTATCATTTCATCAATACTTTTAAGTATTCTAAAGGGAAGAACTAAGCTTAAATCCCCCCCAGGAACTGCATCCTTTAGAGTAGGTACAATATTATTTCTATGAAGTCTCTCCTCTGTAGTTCTTCTTCCACGTTTAAAATCACCATATCTTTGTACTAGAATTTTATTTCCAGAAAGCATATTTCCTAATTTAGCTATATGTGTTCCATATTCAATTGGTGAATTAAAAGGTTTTGTAAAATGCTTTGTAACAAGTAATGCAAAATTTGTATTTTCTGATTTTAAATCTTCAGATTTGTAGCTATGACCGTTTACAACAGCTAGATTATTATCATAATATTCAGTAGAAACTTCACCACCAGGATTAGAACAAAAAGTCCTCACTTTATCATCAAAGGTTTGGGAATAATATATTAATTTACTTTCATACATAGATTCATTTAATTCTTCCATAATTTCATTTCTAGTTTCCACTCTTACACCTATATCTATATCTCCAGTTTCCACTTCTACATCATGTTTTAAACAAATACCTCTAAGCCAATCAGAACCTTCACGACCTACAGCAGCTATTACCTTATTAGAGTAATACTCCTTGTCTGCAACTACTCCTATAATTTCTTTGTTTTCATTTACAATTAAATCTTTAACTGGATTTCTAAAACTCAAATCTACACCAATATCATCTAAGTATTTTTCAATTCTGCAATATATATTGTATCCTTCTTCGGTACCCATATGTCTAATAGGGCACTCTACTAACTTAAGATTACCTGAAATAGCCTTTCTTCTAATTTCTCTAATTTCATCTTCTTTATCAATGCCAAATATCTTTTTATCTGCTCCAAATTTTAAATAAACATCATCAACATAATTTATTAAATCTTGAGTTTGAGAATATCCTAAATACTTAGGAAGATTACCACCTACATCAGGAGACAAGGATAATTTTCCATCGGAATATGCTCCAGCCCCCCCTGCAAAACCAGTAGTAATATTACATGGTTTGCACCCTATACAAACATCCGTTTTTCTTTTAGGACAAATTCTTTTTTTTCATAGAATTACCTTTTTCTAAAATTAAAATAGATAAATCAGGATTTAAATTTTTCATTTCCATTGACGCAAAAATGCCACAGGGACCTGCCCCTATAATAATTACATCATAATTCATATATATCACCTTTCTTAGTTGGTATTCCAATTTTAAATATATTCTTTTTAAAGTAAAGAATCCTCTAATTTTTTTAAATCTAATATTTTAATTTTATTTTTATAAAAATCAATTATGCCTTCTTCCTTCATATTAACAAGTTCCCTAGATAATGATGGACGTGGTATATTTAGGAGTTCAGCCATTTTTTTTCTGCTATATGGTAAAGTGAGATAAGGAGATTTTTGCCTATTATATTCTAATAATAGTATATTAGTTATCTTTTTTTCTTAAAGTATCATAGGACAAATTAGTAATCCTATTATTTAACATAAGTATCCTATTGGATAAGACACCCATGAAATTGTGAATTATCCTTGAGTCTAAGGTCATCATATTTACTATGTCTTCTCTATCTATATACATAATCTTTGAATTATCAGATGAAATAATAGTGGCAGGATATAAATGCTTTCCAGAGAAAACTAAGGCTTCGCCAAAGATATTACCAGCTTTAAAGTGGTTAATAGTTACTACTTTTCCAGAAGGAAAAGGCTTGTGTATTTCTATATTACCATCTAAAATTATTCCTAAACTATTACATTCATCATCTTCAACAGCAATAACCTCATTTTTTTTCATAGTTTTTAATAATATATGGCACAGATTTTAATATATTTTGTATTTCAGATTCACTAAGAGACTTAAATAATACACATTGAACTAAATGTTTTAAATATTTTTCCAAAAAAAATCACCCCCCCTTATTTTGCATATAGCAATTATAGATTATCATATTTTTTTTCGTTGACGACAATTTTTTTAAAAAAAGGATTTATGATTTATTCATAAACAAATGGGTAAAAATATTCTATATTAAATTTAGAGGAAGGGTGTACTTAATGAATAAGATTTTATTAATCAACAGGTTGAATCCTCAAGATTATTCTGATGAAAAGAAGAAGATCTTTTTTTATATTAGGTGGAATGAATATACCAACTGTTGAAGAAAAGCTTATTAATATATTAAATGAATCTGGTATTTTAGGTGTAGATGATATATTATATAAATATAATGGTGTGGAATTGGATATATCTGTACAACAAATTCCAGTTATAATAAAATTATTAACAAATAACAATATTTCGATATATAGTGTATATGAAATATATGATCCTGAATTTTAAAGGGGGGGTATAAATGGATTTTAAAAAGATAAAAAAAATATTCTATAATAGGATTACTAGTATTAGTTATAGTTATAATTAGCATAACTCTCTTTAATATTAGGCAAAAGAAGAGCAAAGACATAATTTCAAGCAATATAGAAGAGAAGGTATCTAGAATTATAGAGTTATCTACTATTAAGTATAATTATACTGATGTATTGTCTTATAAAGATTCCAAACAGATTAATGGATTAAATATTCCTTTAACAGAAAAAAGCTTTATTATAAAATATAGTGGATATTTAAAAGCTGGTATAGATTTAAGTAGTATGGAATTAGAGCTTAAAGATAAAGACACTATACAGGTAGTAATGGATAAAGCGAAGATTTTAGAAAACGTAATTATTGAAGAAGAAGTAAAATTCTTTGATGAAAAAGATGGAATATTTAATAAGCTGAATTTTAAGGATCTCTATGAGGTACTAGTGGGAGAAAAAGAAAAGATGAAATCTGAAGCAATAAATAAGGGTTTATTAGTTGAAGCAGAAAATAATGCAGAGGAAATTTTATTATCATTATTAGAAGAAATGGATTTTAAAAATGTTATAGTAAGGTTTAGATAAGGTTATAGTTGAAGTTGAGACTATATCCTTTTTTTTCATTTTACTATATAACAATAATTAAAAATACTATTCTAAGTTTTATTTATAGATTATAAGCATATAAATATCTATGAGGAGGGATGTTTGTGAGTCGTAGATACTTTATCTGCTTTATATTAGTACTAGTCATAGTATTTTTAGTACTAGGGAATTATATTTATAATTTAGAAAATAAAGAGTACCAAAATTTATTAAAGACATCAACTAAAAGCAAAAAAACAAATTTAATGGTTTTAGTAGAAGTAGATAAAAACAATTATCCTTAATAGATCGGGAAAATAATGAAATTTTACATACATATACTATTGCAACGGGAAAATCCACATCTCCTACTCCTTTAGGAAGTTTTAATGTGGTAGAAAAGGCATATTGGGGGGGAGAAGGTTTTGGTTCTAGATGGTTAGGACTTAACGTTCCTTGGGGGGGTAAATATGGTATTCATGGAACTAATCAACCTGGTTCTATAGGATATAATATATCTGCAGGATGTGTTAGAATGAGAAATCGCGATATAGAAGAGCTATATGAATTAGTTTCAAAGGATACTATTGTTCATATTGAAAATGGAGACTATGGGCCTTTGGACATGGATTTAGAGTTTTAAAGCCAGGGGATAGAGGTTCAGATGTATTAGAGGTTCAAAAAAAGATTATCACAAAAAGGATATTATCAGTATTACCTTGATGGAATATATGGTGAATATATGAAATCGAGTTTGATTAATTTTTAAAGGATAATAATATGACATTAACAGACGAGGTAAGTGGTGATATATATACAAAACTAGGAATTATATTAATGGATTAAATATATTGATTAGCTTGTAAATATATGGGTAATATAATATTGTAGGTAATAATTAGACAAATAATGTATAAAAAAAACAAATATAGGAGGTATATTATGGCATCAGAAAAATTATTAAATGCACTAAATGATCAATTTAACTTTGAATTACTTTCAGGCTATTATTATATGGGAATGGCAGCTTATTGTTCAGCAGAAAACATGAATGGATTTGCCCATTTCCTTATTGAACAGGCTAAGGAAGAATACGAGCATGCTATGAAGTTTTATGATTTTATAAACGATATGGATGGCAGAGTAAGAGCTCAAGCATGGAAGAACCAAAAATGATTATGATTCATTTTTAGAAGTATTTCAAGAAGCATTAGCTCACGAAAAACTAGTTACTTCAAAGATTAATAATCTTTTAGATATGGCTAAAGAAGAAAACAATTATCCAACTATACAATTTTTACAATGGTTTGTAGAAGAGCAATTAGAAGAAGAAAATAGTATGAAAGATATTGTGTTTAAATTAGAAGGAATAGATGGACATTTCCAAGGGCTTTATCTTCTTGATAAAGAGTTAGGAAGTAGATAATAATTAGCAAATTTAAAGATAGGTCAAAAGACCTATCTTTTTTTATTTACTTAAGTGTTCCAGTTGTTCCACCCATATTTTGTTGTGCAATTTTAACTAAGTTTTTAGTCATATATCCACCAACATAGCCATTTTGCCTAGATGGAAGATTACCTTTATCCATTGAATCATAGTTAGCCATACCTAATTCTGAAGCTATTTCTAATTTCATTTGATTTAAAGCTTGACGAGCTTCTGGTACTAATATTCTATTACTTCCTGTGTTATTATTGTTAGCCATTTTTGTTTCTCCTTTCAGATTTGTTTTGTTAATAATTTTGTCTAATAGTATTATGTGTAAAAGAATTATTAATAATCATGTAAAATAATGAAAAATTTACATAGTATTCAATAGTATCCAAAAAAAAGTAATTTAATATAAAAACTTTAATATGAAAAACTTAGACACCCTTTAATAAAAACTGCGTAATATGTTAATGTAGTAAGTTTTAGGAGGAGATGACATGAATCGAAACTATGAAGTAGAAAAAGAATGTAATAGAGAGCTTGCAAAATGTTATGTACCATTTCAAATTATGAATGAAGTATATAATAGTCAAGAAGCATTAAAAAAAGGTACCCTTTTTCCAGAATTGTATAGACCCTATGTAATTGGAGAAAGAAGAGACATAGGAGGAAGATATTATGGATAGAGAACAAATGGATTTATTGGTTGAATTAATGGAAGCTAGTTTTCTTTTAATAGAAACTGCCCTTTATTTAGATACGCATCCAAATGATGAGAGGGCACTAAGACATCACAATAACGGTTCTCAACGATATGAACAGCTACAAAGAATTTATGAAGCCAGATATGGTCCTCTAAAAATACAAGTATGAGTAGATATCCATGGGCATATATAAATGAGCCTTGGCCATGGGATATCAACTTTACCAATTTTTAAAGGAGGGTTAATATGTGGATATATGAAAAAAAGCTACAATATCCAGTAAGAGTTGATACAACAAATCCAACCCTTGCTGCTATGATAATCGAACAATTTGGAGGACCAGACGGAGAATTGTCTGCTGGAATAAGATATTTAACACAAAGGTGGACCATGCCTACAGGGCAAGCAAAAGGATTATTAACAGATATCGGCACCGAAGAACTTGCTCATTGGGAAATTATTGGAACCTTAGTATACAGATTAGTAAAAGATGCTACAGTAGACCAAATTAAAGGAACGCCCTTTGAAGCCCATTATGTAAATCATGGTAAGAGTCCTTTTCCTCATAATGCTGGAGGTACACCTTGGATGGCCGCATATATTCAATCAAAGGATGATCCAATAGCAGATCTTCATGAAGATATGGCAGCAGAAGAAAAGGCTAGGGCAACATATGAGTGGTTAATTAACATCAGTGATGATCCAGGAGTAACAGATACTTTGAGATTTTTAAGGGAAAGAGAAATAGTTCATTTTCAAAGATTTGGAGAAGCTCTTAGGATAGTACAAGAGCATATGGATAGTAAAAATATTATTAAAAAATAGCTTCCTTATTTTAAGGAGGCTGTTTTTAATAATATATCCTTATTATCTGTTATAATATAATTATCCAGTTTTTAAGAAAACATAAGGGGGTTGAAATTTTTGAGGGAAATAATAGAATTATTTATAATTTTTTTTCAAATCGGTGGGTTTACCTTTGGTGGTGGATATGCAATGTTGCCAATTATTCAGGAAGAAATAGTACAAAAAAAGAAATTGGGCAACAGATGAAGAAGTAATAGACTATTATGCCATAGGACAATGTACTCCTGGAATTATTGCAGTCAATACAGCTACATTTATAGGGTATAAAAGAAAAGGGGGGGTACTAGGTGCAATAGTTGCAACTCTTGGTCTAGTAACTCCATCTTTAATAATTATTACTACAATAGCGAAGTTTTTCAAACATTTTCAAGAATATAGAATGGTACAATATGCTTTAGGTGGAATTCAAGTTGTAGTTGTGGCTTTAATTATGAATTCTGTATCAAACATGTTTAAGCAAGCAGTAAAGGATTGGTTAGGAGTTCTATTATTTATAGTATCTTTCTTGATAATTGCATTTTTACATCTGTCACCTATAGCTATAATAATTCCATCAGCAATAATAGGTATTTTAAGATGGAGAAATGTAGAAAGTAAGGAGTAGGAATAATATGACTTTTTTTTAAAACTATATTTTGTATTTTTAAATAGGATTATTTTCAGTAGGTGGTGGACTAGCTACATTACCTTTTCTTCAAGAAAT
>JMBV01000250.1_pt1 | contig 19618 bp, 28 predicted proteins | sample 616531 | NCBI WGS metagenome assembly JMBV01 (sample SAMN02727904, study PRJNA239997) | anaerobic digester metagenome | biome: anaerobic digester; isolation source: mesophilic anaerobic digester inoculated with municipal waste water sludge... | place: Germany: Bielefeld University, CeBiTec ...
TCGCTTGGCTTAATTTCAACGCCATTGACGATATACGTGCTATAGCCACCGAACAAGAGCATTTCAAGCAACTTGCCATCCTCTGCTGATTCAATAAGCACATAAAAGCGCGTCTTTTTGGGATGTGCTTTATGAGACAGTTCGAAGTCGGATTCCTTGATTTCGCCGAATAAATCTAACTTTCCTTCAATTTCGGCCCCCCCATTGAGTGTGAATTTTTTTAGTTGCGGCAAATTTTTCTATTTCCGCAACAGTATAACGCTCACGCGGGAACAACCATGGGTTGATGGAATATGTTGAAACGGTGATATCGTCAAAATCCTGTATTGTGGCCAAACTTGTCAGCTCGCTGACTAATTTTTGCTTGACCGCATCTTGGCTTCGACAAGCAACGAGTGCTGTTAAAGCAAATACAAAGCCAATTAATATATGCCAAATTCTGTTTTTTTCTTTCTCTCATCGCAACTCCTAAAATCTGTAAACTTAAAACCGCTCAATCAGTGTTATTCCTTTTGTCAAATTGTTATTCCTGAACAATCAAAATCAGGTTTGTGACTGTTTGAAGCACGCCATGCTAATAAATACTCCCGTATAAATATTGGTATCTATACAATTCGAGGTCAGAAAAGGCTTTCTCATCAAGTAAGGGTATAAGAGCATTAATAATTTTATCGTTCCATTGGATTCGATGCCCATTCACGAAATAGGAAAAAGAATCTCCAAACATGAGTAACTCAAAAAGCTTTCCCTTTTCAACAGACTCAATGAGTACATAAAACCTGGCATCGGGTTTCTGGTCTTCTTCAAGCAGTTCAATGTCTTTTTCGCTGATGTCTTTGAACCATTCCAACTTTCCTTTAATCTCATTTCCCTGAAGAATGATGACGTTGTCTGCACGTTCAATTAAATCATTTTTCGACCAAGGATATCGATTAAGCACATATGATTCGAGCCAATAGATGGATACAGTCATATCTTCAAAATCTTCTGTTTCCGCCAAGTTTCTCAAATCGCGCACAAGTTTTTGTTTAACGGGGGGGTCTTGATTTTGGCAAGCACTCAGCATTGTGAAAGCAAATGCAAGGCAAATTAATATATGCCAAATTCTATTTTTCTTTCTCTCATCGCAACTCCTATCTGAATGTCTTGTTAAATCTTGGCCCTTGTTACTGTCCAGCCAAGCATCACTCGTATATCACAGACGCAAATATTTTATATAATCTCATGGAACGAACTATGCCAACACCATTGACGATGAAGTTATTAAAATCATGAGCACTCACAATTAATTCAAATATCTTTCCTTCTTCACTTGATTCTATGACCGTGTAAGACCTTAGTTCAACGGGTTTGCAATTATTAAATAAAACAATATCTTCAGCTTCGATTTCGCTGAAGAAATCCAGCCGGCCTTTAATTTCATCTCCGTGTAGCTGGAATGATAAGTATTCTCCTGATTGAGCAATTACTTTATCTAATGAGCCTAAATCATCAATAATGATTGGATGTAAGGGGTCGAAATAATATACAGACATGTTTAAATCATCGAAATCTTCTATTTCTGCCAAAGCTTTCAGGTCTTTTAGAACTTGTTTTTTTAGCCAAATCTTGTTTTTCGCAGCCACAAAGCGTTGTTATGGTAAGGAAAACCATGATTATCAAAGAAACTATTTTGCGTGCTTTTGCTGTTTTCATTGTAACTGTCCTAATTGTGCTTGTAACGAGCAGCTTAATCTAAGGGGGGGTGGAATTGACTATTTAATTGTACCCGCAATTTACCCTGTTATTAACACTGCCTTGCGTTGCGGGTATCTTAATGGCAGTAGCAATCCCACTCACGATAAATATCAATGCCCACTAAAAAAATCTTTGCGGGAGAGTAAAGGCTTAATAGCCTCAAGGATTTTATCGCTTGGTTTTATTTCCACGCCATTGACATAATAGGTGCTATAACCACCGAACAAGAGTAATTCAAGAAGAATGCCATCTTCGGCTGATTCCAGAACCATATAATATCGGGCTTGTTGAGGGTGTTCAATTTGAGAAAGTTGGATGTCGGATTCTTTGATTTCGCCAAACAAATCCAATTTACCCTCAATCTCGCAATCTTCCAGCGTCATCTGAGCTGTTAAATGATGACTTTTAAGGCTTTCTACAGTAAAACGCTGATAGGGATCTATCCATGGGCAAAACCCATACGCAGTAAACGTCAGGCCGTCAAAATTTTCTATCTCAGCCAGGCTGGTCAGTTCGCGAAGTAATTCTTGTTTAACTGGATTGGAATCCTGAGTCTGGCATGCATTTAACGTTATGAAGGTTATGAGTATTGTGATTATCAACAACCAAAGCTTTCGTTTTCTATATTTCATAACTGCCTCGAAACAATCGTATCTGGCCAGGTGAGCCGGTACAATTCAAAGTCAAAGAGTGCTTCCTCATTGAGGACTAGCAACGGTTGGAGCGCATCGAGCAATTTATCGGACCAAACGATTTCAACATCATTGACGATAAAGTTAATCTTGGAATCTGATGTTCCGAAAAGCAAGAAATCAAAGATTTTTCCTTCTGAAAAAGACTGGATAATAATGTAAAATCTGGCCCACTCTGAACTTGATTGCTCCACGACTTCGATGTCTTTTTCTCTGATTTGCCCAAACCATTCCAGTTTGCCTTCAATTTCATCTCCTTGAAATCTGCATACATTATCTGCTCGGTCAATTAAGTCTTGTTTTGAATAGGGGTAACGCGTGGTAACCCCCCCTGGTTTGAGCCAATAGATGGATACATATAAATCATCAAAATTGTCGATTTTTGCTAATGCTCTCAGGTCGCGGACGAGTTTTTGTTTAACAGGATCGGGCTTTTCGCAGCCACAAAGGGATGTAATGGCAACGAGAAGTACGATTATCAAAGAGATTATTTTGCGTGTTTTTGGCGTTTTCATGGCAACTATCCTTAGTTGGAACGGCAAGATGGTTGTAAGAGATGATATGTGACACTTTTATTGTACCAAACGATTTTCAGCTTTGGCTTGAACTAACAGGCTGATAGTTCTTATTCTTCTTTTTTTTCTGGGGAGTTATGCCCCCCCTTGTTCTTGGCAGCGCTATTCTTTTGGGAATATGTTAAAATAGGCTTATGAACGTAAAAGTTGTTTCGACAAACCGCAAAGCGCGGTTTGAATATTTTGTGAGCGATACTTACGAAGCCGGACTGGTGCTGAAGGGGGGGACCGAGATTAAGTCGATTCGTCAGGGAAAGATGAGCCTGCAGGAGGCTTATGTGCGCACCGATGGCGAGGAAGCCTGGCTGGTTGGCGCGCATATCGCGCCTTATGAGCAGGCTTCGACCGCGCAACATAATCCGACGCGCGACCGCAAACTGCTTTTACACAAGAAGGAAATCCGTCAGTTGTGGAACGCTGTGCGCATCAAGGGCATGACGATTGTTCCTTTGCGGGTCTACCTGAAAGCTGGACGCGCCAAACTGGAAATCGGCGTGGCGCGCGGAAAGAAACAATATGACAAACGCGAAAGCATTAAAGAACGCGATATTCAGCGCGAAAGCTCCCGCCGGGGCGGTGATTTTTAGCACCCTGGCTGAAAGCAAGCCTGGGAGTGTTTCGTTGCACAAGCTTTTTTTGTAATGTTTAGTTGAGACCGTATAATAGTGATGATGAAAAACTGGAAAATTAGCCGAAGAGAGTTTTTGAAAATGAGTGGCATGGTGATGGGCGCTTTGGCCTTGCCAAAGCTGGAGCCACGATCCCAGGCCGTGGAGCAGTTTATTGATGGCAAGCTTTATGGGCGTATCGCGGTTGGCGATGTTGGCGCATGGACCGAAATGCGCAGCGAGCCGAATGTTGACGCGCCGGTGGTGAAAACAATTTACCGCGATGACGTTTTTGAGATTAAACGAGAACTGGTTGCCAACAAACTGGACCCCCCCAACCGCTATAAACAACGCTGGTACGAAACGCCAGAAGGTTATGTGCATTCCTGGATGATGCAGCCTTGTCGCAGTTATTACAACCCGGTGGTTAATGCTCTGCCCGAGCAGGTGGATGGTCAGCACGGGATGTGGGTGGAAATCACTATTCCCAAGGTGGATATCCAGGTGCAGGGTTCAAAGGAAAATTCATCCTATTGGATTCGTTCGGTGCCCCAGCCCAGGCTTTATTATTCGCAAGTGCATTGGGTGTCGGATATCCGTCAGCACAATGGGCGCACGGAGTATTTGCTGAGTGAGAAATATGGCGCGTTGCCAGATCAATATTGGGTTGACGCCCGGGCTTGCCGGGTAATCACGCCCGAAGAAATTGCCCCCCATTCACCCTGAAGCTGGCGAAAAGCGCATTGTGGTTGACCTTTACAATCAAACTTTGTACGCCTTTGAAGGCAAACGGGAAGTTTATTTTTGCGAAGTGTCTACCGGCTATGTGAAAGAAGGAAAATGGACGACGACGCCCGGCGTGCATCATACCTGGCGCAAGATGATTTCGTTACATATGAGCGCGGGTGGGGTGTCGCAATACGATTCACCGGGTATTGCCTGGACGCTTTTGTACCACAGCGATGGTCAGGCGATTCATACCGCTTACTGGCACAACAATTTTGGCGTGGCACTTTCGCATGGCTGTGTGAACTGCTTGCCCCATGATGCCAAGTGGATTTGGCGCTGGTCTGAGCCTTATGTGGGCTACTATCCGGGAGAGCAGACTATTCAGGGCTTTGTTGGCAATACCACAGTTGAGGTCATTGAATAGATGGCCAAATTTGCAAGAAAACGCCTGGCAAAACGAAGAAGCAAAAAGACCGCGACCGCCTTCAAAGATGGTTGCTGGTGCTTGTCGCAATTCTTTTGGTTGTTTATCTGGGCGGTGCTGTTCTCGCGCCGGTCTTGATGAAGGCAGGACACACAACGCAAGCCAGGCGCGTTTATAGGACTTATCAACCGGCATGTCATCAGCTGGCGTATCGGTCTTTCTTTCTATATGGTGAACAGGCGGTTTATCCTCGCGACCTGGCGGGTGTGAAGGGCTTGAAAAGCTATGAAGCGGTGACGGGTCTTAGCGCGGAAGACATTGAAAGCGCCAAAAACTTTATTGGTAATGAGCAACTGGGTTATAAAACCGCGCTTTGTCAGCGAGATTTAGCGATTTTTGGATCGATTCTTTTGTTCATCATCGTCTATGCGATTTTTGAAAAGAGAATCAAACCGCTTCCCTGGTGGCTTTGGATTTTGCTGGCAGTTGTGCCCATCGGTTTGGATGGCTTTTGGCAGGTCTTGAGCCAGTTGGATATCGCCTTTTTGGCGTGGCTCCCAGCCCGCGAGAGTACGCCTTTCCTGCGGGTGCTGACGGGTGCTTTGTTTGGTATTTTTAGCGCGTGGTTCATCATCCTGTCATTCCGCGGGGAAGAAGATCCCGCATTATATGCCACCGAAATTATTCCGGATCGTTCAAGTTTAGCAGAGGAGGCAGAGCAAAGCGATGAAAACAATTGATGTCAACGGCACGCGCGCTTATCAGTTCGAAAGTTTTGACGCGAATGCTGTGGACCATGGCATTTACACGCGTTTGGGTGGTGTATCCGAGGGGATTTGGAAGAGCCTGAATACCGCTGGCACGGTGGGGATGATAAAGCCGCGATTGCGCAAAACCATGAGATTCTCTTTGGCGCTTTTGGGCGGCCACTGGCAACGCGTTTTGATGTGTGGCAGGTGCATGGCACTCAAATCCATTTCGCCGAAGCACCACGTCCGCCTGAGCAAAAACATATGCCCGGCGATGCCATTTTTACGGATAAAGCTGGCATCACCTTGATGATGCGCTTTGCGGATTGTGTTCCTTTGCTTTTTCATGACCCGGTTCAGAAAGTGATCGGCATTGTTCACGCGGGCTGGCTGGGTACCGCTTTGCAGATTGGCCGGGTCGCGGTGGAAGCAGTTGCTGAACGCTATGGCTCGAAACCGCAAGACCTTGTGGTTGGCATCGGGCCGGCAATTTGTGGCGATTGTTACGAAGTTGGCGAAGACGTGGTCAGGCGCTTTGAAAAGTACTGGAAAGAGAACTATCAGCAATTCTTTAAGCAAAAAGACCAGAGTTTGTATTTGGATATGCTGGGTGCCAACGAATACGTTTTGCGAAAAGCCGGTGTGACGCAGATTGAGCAATCGGGCATTTGCACCGCAGAAAACTTGCATGAATGGTATTCCTACCGCAAGGAAAAGGGGCTGACCGGTCGCTTTGCGGTTTTGCTGGCATTGAAGGATGAGGCATAATCATGTCTGAACTCGATATTGTTGAAGCTATGCAAAGTCGTTATACCCAAGTGATGGCACGTGTTGCAGACGCGGCGCGGCGTAGCGGACGCAAACCGCAGGATGTTTTGGTCCTAGCGGTGAGCAAGTTGCAAAGTGTTGAAAAGATTCGCGCAGTTTATTCCGCCGGCATTCGCGCATTTGGCGAAAGCTATGTTGAAGAAGCTTTACCTAAAATTGAGTCATTGAATGACTTGAGTGAAGCGCGATGGGAGATGGTTGGGCATGTGCAAAGCCGCAAGGCTAAGCTTGTGGCGAATGCTTTTTCGCGGATACATTCCCTGGGCACGCAAAAACTGGCGCGTCTTTTGGATCGCCATCGTGAGCCTGGTAATGGGCCACTTGACGTGCTGATGCAGGTGAATTTGAGTGGCGAAGATTCCAAACAAGGCATTGTGGCAACCAAACGTGAGACCTGGCGGGATGTTTTGGCGTTTGCTCAGGAACTGAAAGCATATCCAAATTTGCGGTTGACTGGGCTGATGACAATGCCGCCTTTGTTTGATGACCCCCCCGAACATAACCGGCCTTACTTCCGGCAGTTGCGCGAGTTACGTGATTATTTGAATGAGCAAGACCCATCGCTTAATCTCACGGAACTCAGCATGGGTACCAGTTATGATTTTGAAATCGCGGTGGAAGAAGGGGGGGCGACCATCGTGCGCTTGGGCAGTATTTTACTTGGGGGGAAAGACAGTATTAAGGAGCGAGATGAAAGGTGTTATTACAGCGGTTAATATCCTGGGTCAGTTATTGGCGGTTTTGGTTGTTTTGTACGTTATCATTCAGATGATTTTTCCAAACTCAGAACGCCGTGGGGTTTTGGCGCGATTGCTGGACCCGATCTTAGCCCCCTATCCGAAAAAGAGTGAAGCCCTATAAGGGATTTGACTTTGCTCCACTCATTTTGCTGGTTTTGATTCTGCTTGTTGAGATTGTTGTCGTCGCCGTTTTAGGGCGGTTTGTAAAGTAGTTATTTGGCGTAAAGCATTCTGCCACAGGTTCTGCAGTAGGCGATTTCTGAGGGAGATTTGGCGCGCTGGATATCGCCAGGGGCACATTGACACCACAGGCATTACAACTTGAGTCAATCACTTCCGCCACAGCACGTCCGCCTTTGCTCTTCAAAAGTTTTACATAGGCTTGATAATTGGCCGGTGATATTTGAGCGCGTAAACTCTCGCGCTGTTCGTTGATGGCGGGCAGTTTTTCTTCAAGCATGCGGCTTTCGCCCATCAGTTTTGAATGTTTTGTGGCTGACGCGCTTTTGACTTGTGCCAGGTTTTCTTCTGCTTTCGCAAGTTTATTTTGGCATTTTTCAAGGGCTTCAAGCGCGTAAAATTGTTGCTCGGCCAGTTCGGAGAGGTAACTTTTGAGTGCCGCGCTTTCTGCTTCCAGATCCCGCAGTTCTTTGGGGGGGTTGGTGATTTGCCCGCCAAACAGTTTTGCCTGGGAATATTTGAGTTTTAGGTTGCGTTCTTCAACCTGGTCGTGGATTTCATTGTAAGCGTGGGTGGCTTTTTCCAGCTCCTGGTGGTTTGCGTCCAGCATTTGCTGAGCTTTTTGGACGGATTCATCGGCGTTGAGAATTTTCTCAATTTCCCGTTGGCGTCGTCGAATCTTCATACGGTTTAGGTCAAGTTGTTGCAATCGGAATAGGTTAAAAGATTCGCTCATATGCCTCCAATCAGCTGTAAAAGTGTCTTAATCATATTCTACACTGTGGAGGGCGATAACGCAAAAAAACCTATCCATACAAGAATATGGTCAGGAGACCATATCCGAACATTAAACATCTACATAATCATGCGAGTTCGCGCGTGGTCTCCTGACCACGTGCAAGATATTTCGGCGTAATTCTAAGTTTTAATTAGCAATGCCTTTTTCTTTTGGTGAACTGCGCATGCGTATGCTTTGCACAATGCCGATGCCTAAAAGCATTGAAACCAGCGAACTGCCCCCATAGCTGATGAAGGGCAGGGTGAGACCTGTGACCGGCAGCACGTTGAGATTGACGCCAACATTGACCATGGTCTGGAAAGCCATCAAAATACCAAAACCGTAGGCGATAAGCGAACCGTAGGCATCGGGGGGGCTTCTTTGGCAATCATAAAACAGCGAACGATGATGAAAACCAGGAGTGCCAGCACAATCACGGTGCCGACAAAGCCAAATTCATGGGCGAGCACGGAAAAGATAAAGTCGTTGTGGCGGATTTTTAGGAAACGGAGTTGTACCTGGGAACCTTGTCCGAAGCCATTGCCAAACCAGCCGCCGCTACCGATGCTGATTTTAGCCTGGTCTACGTTGTAGGTGTCTCCATAGCGGGCGTTTTCATCGGGGCTTAAAAAGTTTGTGATGCGTGATTTTTGGTAGTCTGCCAGGTAGGGGAAGTCGAAGGCGAAGCTTAAACCAATGAAAACCGCAAAAAAACAAGATCGCGTAAAGGATGTATTTGGTTTCCAGCCCGCAAATCCAGAGCATAGTCGCCCAAATGACAAGAATAACGATGCTGGTACTTAAGTTGGGCTGGAGCATAATCCAAAGCACGATACCACCCGTGAGCATAATGCTTTTGCCGATAGTAGCCCAGTTGTTGATATTAGAGATGTTCGCCGCAAAGAAACTGGACAGGCTCAAAATGATCGCGATTTTGCCAGTTCTGCTGGTTGCAGGGTGACCAGACCCGTTTCGAGCCAGCGCGCTGCGCCGAATCTGGCCGCGCCCATGATGAATACAACGAGTAAAAGAACGAGCACAAAGATATAGAAGGGTTTGCTGATGGTTTGCCAAATGCGATAGTCGAAAGCTGCTGATGCGAAAAGCGCGACCAAACCGATGATCATGAATATAGCCTGGCGTTTGGGGTGTCCTTCAAGTGTGGGGTTGCCCGCGATTGCTGAACTGATGAGCGCGATGCCGAAAATACACAGCAAGAGTACTGCCGCGAACAGGGGGATATCAAAGCGTCGCCAGATGTCTCGGGTGTTCATAAGATGCCAAACCGTTTCTTTTTAAGAACCTCAACCTTGATGGTTTGGTCTTCTTGCCAAATTTTGAGCGTGGCGCCTGCTTTTAACTTTGGGGGCAGGGCTACTTCTTTACCGTTCAAGCGGAACTGCGCGCCATCATAAAACAGGACGAAAATGCAGTTGTTGGGGCAGGGTTTTTCACCAGCCGATATCTGCCCAGCTGCTTTGCCCCAAATGAGAATCGAATCATCGGCACTCAGGCTTGCGCCTGGTTTTACGTCACCGATAAGACAGAGTTTGCCTTCAAAATGGCGTTCTTGCTTGGGTAAATCGGCTGAGATATTTGTTTCTAGCCAGGTGGTCTTGGGCAAGTCGGGTTGGGCGGGGGGGCTGGTTTCGTTTTGGCCTTTTGGCTCTCCATCGCGTTTGATTGACGTGGGAATGTCATAATTGGCAGCTGAATCCAAGGTCACCTGGGACGTGCTCAGGATAGCCCATAAGCAAACGCCTTCGTCAGAAAGATCGCGTAAAAGTCTGGAAATTTGCTCCTCGTTCCACGCCGTTTCGCCTACGTCCAGGGCGATGCGACCGCCCTTGAAGAAACGTTCCTGGCTTTGAATACGCCGAATGAGTAAATCCCGTTGGGCGAAACAGGAAACCGCAGGCAGGGTGATTAGAACCCCCCCGCCACGATAGCCTTTAATCGTCAACTCGGGTCTTTGACTCAATGACCACCTCCGGGCAGGGCCAGGGCTTCATCAATAGCTTTTTGTTCGAAGTAAAAGTCAATAACGCGACGCACAATGGGCGCGCTAACGGCGGAACCTTCGCTACCGTTGTAGATAAAAGCGACCACGGCGATTTCCGGGTCATCATAAGGCGCATAGCCCACAAACCAGGCGTGGGCGGGCCAGTTGCCCGGCACGCAAAGGCCTTCGCGGTTTGCCCAGTCGTCACAATATTCCGCGGTACCGGTTTTGCCGGCAATCTTTTTGTCATCGCCTTCAAACAGGTCTGATGCCGTACCGCCAGGGTAGGTCACTTCTTCCATGCCACGTTTGGCAAATTCCAGAACATAGGGTTCAACGGCTTTGAATTCGCCAGTTTTGTTGTTGCCGATGTAGCTTTCGATGAGCTCATCTTTGGTGATGTCCCAAAGCATTTTGGGTTCAAAACTGCTGATGATATTGCCCTCGGCGTCGGTTGTTTTAGAAACAAGGGTGACCTGCATGTGTTGGCCATTATTGGAAAGTGTCGCGATAGAATGCAGGACTTGCAAGGGTGTTGCCAGCACATAACCCTGACCGACAGCTGCGAGATAAGTGTCGCCAGTTGCCCAGTTTTCGCCCTGGTTTAAGCGTTTCCAGGTGGGATTGGGCAAAAGGCCATCAGCCTCACCAGGTAATTCGATTCCGGTCAGTTGTCCATAACCGATGGCATGGGCGTATTCGTTCATGCGCCAAATGCCCAGTCCGTTGTCGCAACTTCGTCGCCATAACCACCACCAATTTTGTAGAAATAGACATTACAAGACCATTTAATACCATGCACAAAATCAACATCACCGTGGCCAATCTCATACCAGCAGACATAATCCTGGGTCATGGTTACGCGTTCGCCTTCAATAAACTTTTGTTCCAGTGTGATAACCCCCAGGGTCATAAACTGTATCGTAGGGGGGGCCGATGACACCTTCGTTTAAGGCACCGATGGCGGTTGCCATTTTGTAAACAGAACCAGGGGGGGCAATTCGGAAGAAATGGCTTTATTGAGCAGCGGTTTGGCTTCATCCACACTGAGTTGTTCATAATAATCACCAGGAATGAAATTCGCCATGCGGTTGTTTTCGTAACTTGGGATGGATACCATAGCTAAAATCTCACCGGTTTTCACGTTCATGGCGATAACCACACCTGTTGTGCTCAGAATTTCGCCACGCCATTCCAGGTAGCGTTGGTTCCAGATTTCCAGTTCGGAGATTAAAGCTTCGCGGGCGGCTTTTTGCAACCGGTAATCAATGGTCAGGTAAACGTCCTGGCCTGGAACTGGGTCGATGGGTTCTTCAATATCGCGGAGAATTTCGCCACCAACATTGACTTCAACAACGCGTTTCCCGTTGGTGCCACCCAGGATAGATTGCAAGGAGTTTTCCACGCCCATGTAACCAACCTTGTCACGTCCGGAAACGAAGCCTTGCTCGGTGTAATAATCAAGCATTATTTCAGGAATGGGACCTAAAAAGCCGATGAGTTCAGCGGTGTTCTCGCCAGTAGGGTATTCGCGCACGGAATCGATTTCGATGTCAACGCCAGGCCAGTCGTTGTTTCTTTCAGTGACTTGCATGGCAACTTCTCTGCTAACGTTACATTTAACCCGCGTGGCTGAATAAGGCCAAAGTGTGCTGGAAATTTCCACGATTTGCTCGATGCCAAAGTCGGTGTAACATGGTGTAAACAGGGCGGAAGTTTCATCATTGACTTCTCCACGACTAACGGGCATATCCAGCAGCACGCTCAGTTCACGGAAAATCTCATAAGTTTTTCCTTCTGAGGCTGGCAAACTGGCCGGCGTAATGGTTACATGGAATACAGGCACGTTCCGGGCGAGAAGGATGCCGTTGCGGTCATAAATCATACCCCCGCTGGGTGGGGGGGATGCTGATTACACGAACGCGGTTTTCTTCTGCCTTGGCGCGAAACTGGCACCCTGGATAATTTGTAAGTCAAAAGCGTAAAGACGTAAAACATAAAAACCAGGGCGATAATCAGGAAAACCCAACGGAAGCGGTTTAGGGCGATGGTTGGTTTTTCGTACTGTTGGTTATTGTTATTGTTAATCATGCTTCGGCTCCTTTCGGAGTGATAACGCGGCTAATTTCTTGGGTGATGGCATGGACAGGAAATGAAAACAACATATTCAAAAGAACTGATGGCAGTAAAATTTCGAAAAACGCGGTGGAAAAATCAAATGGTATGCGTTTGACGAAAAGCCAGGCAATGTTAATCCCATGCCATGCCAGGGTGCTGATAAAAGTCGATAAATACATGCTGAGTAATGGCGTTTGCATAATGCGTTTGCGGAATTGTTGGGTCAGAAGATACACTCCGAAGTAAAAGGCCAGGGGGGGTATATAAAAGGGTAATGCGGATATGGTGCCAATAATCGCGCCGAAAAACAAAATAATAAGCCACAGGCGTTTTGCGTTGGAGTGGAGACAAAAGGCAATGATGAACAATAAGACGATATCCACGCAACCCGAGAGTAAGGTCCAGCGGCTAAAAATGCCATACTGCAACATGACGGCAATTAAGAAGCTGACGGGGGGGCTGATTAGGTACTCAATCATGCAAGTTCCTTAGGGCACCAAAGGGCTGATGTCCACGACGTTGAAGTCGGAGATGACCAACACAGCGCTCAGGCCTTGAAAATCAACTACCGCTTGCACAGAACCCGTTTGAAAAAGCGTGTTTTGCTTGGATTGCATCGAGAGTACCTGACCCACAAAAATGTTTGGTGGGTAGGTGCCTCCAAGCCCACTGGTAAGCAGGACATCACCAGTTTGTACTTCTGCGTCTTGCGGAACCATGCCCAGCGATATTTCGCCCGTGATTGAACCCGTGGTTTGCGCGTCAACATTGGCCGTTTTCAGGCGTACATTGACGGTCATACTAGCATCGGTGATGAGCTTCACACGCGAGGCGTTGGCAATGACGGCGTCAATGCGTCCTACCAATCCTTCTTCGGTAACAACTGGCATGCCATAGCGTATGCCGTGGTTTGAGCCTTTGTCAATGATGACGTACTGAAGATAGGGGGGGCTGATTTCGCGACCGATGACGGTTGCGGCGATGTATTCGTGTTCGGGATGGGAACGGGCAAAATCAAGCAAGGTGAAAAGAATTTCTGACTGGCTGAGACTTTCCTGCAGGGCAACAATCTCGCTTTGCAGTTGGGCTACTTCCTGTTCCAGCGCCTGATTTTGGGCGCGCAGGGTTGCCATATCGCGGGGGGGAGATGTGAAAAAAAATCGCGAAATGCGACATAACGTTCCGATAGCCAGCTTTGCGTTGAGATGACGGGGGGGTTGAAGATAAAGCTGAAAACTGGCGTTAAATAGCCCGACATCGCCATGATGATGATGCCAAATACGATGGTTACAATAACAAGGTTACGAATGTTTTTAAGTGAAAATAGGTCTCGCATATTAAAAGAACCTGTGCAAAACAATCCCACAAGGGGGGGATATGCGAATTATGACTGATCGCTTGAATAGGGATCGCGTTCGATACCCACCAAGAGTCCTTCGTATTGTTCAACGTCATCAAAAATCATGCCACAACCACGTGCTACGCAGGTCAAGGGGGTCTTCAGCAACCCAAACTCGCACGCGGATTTCGTTGGCAAGGCGTTCAGCCAGCCTTGTAGTTGCGATGTTCCGCCTGCCAGACAGATGCCCGAGTCCATCAAGTCTGCCAAAATTTCAGGCGGGCTTTCGTCAAGCGCATCTTTGATAGTGTCAATAATCACCTGCACCGAAGGGGGGGCCAAAGCTTCGCGGATTTCGATTGATGAGACTTCTATGGCTTCAGGCAAACCAGTAATTAAGTTACGCCCACGCACATCGGCGGTTTTTTTTCTTCTTTCAGGGGATACGCAGAGCCAAGCGCGATTTTAATTTTCTCTGCCATTTGTTCGCCGATGAACAGGTTGTATTTGCTACGGATGTATTCGATGATGTCCTGGTCAAGCTCGTCGCCAGCCACACGCAAAGAACGCGAAATGACAATACCACCCATAGAGATGATGGCAATTTCAGTTGTGCCACCACCGATATCGACAATCATGTTGCCGTAACCATCAATAGGCATTCCCGCGCCAATTGCGGCGGCGGCGGGTTCGTGAATCATGTAGGCTTCGCGTGCGCCAGCACTCATGGTAGCGTCGTAAACAGCGCGTTTTTCGACTTCGGTAGCGCCAGAAGGGATACCGACCACCACGCGGGAGTGTGGAAAGAGAACGATGCTGTTTTCGTGGGCTTTATGGATAAAGTATTCAAGCATGGCTTGGGTGATGTCAAATTCAGAAATGACACCGTCTCGCAATGGACGCATAGCTACCATGTTGGCAGGCGCGCGACCAACCATTGCCTTGGCAGCAGCACCAATGCGTTGTGGTTCGCGGGTGCGTTTGTCAATAGCAACCCAAGAGGGCTCGTTAATGACAATGCCTTTTCCACGGACGTTTACCAGTGTGTTAGCTGTTCCGAGGTCAATCCCTAAATCAAGGGATAAAAGACCAAGCAGCCATTTTATTGGGTTCCAAATTGCCAAAGCTTATCTCCAAGCGAAAAATTTCCGCTATCTATTGCCGAGATTATATCATAAAGCAATATGGCGTGAAAAAAATGCAACATTTTTTTATTGAGAATGATGTTAAGTTTGTTTGAATGTTTTAAAGTTGTCAGATGCTGGTGATTGTTTGTGTCTGGGAAGCCTGGCGACCCTAATAAAAAAAATCTCCCTGGGAGTTGGGAGATTTTGACTGATTTTAGTTTCGCTTGGTGATTCTTTTCGTTAATTGTTTGTTTAGGGTTTTATGCTTTTACTTTTTAGGCGTGGGCTATTGATGTGTACAAGCACTTTGGATAGTATCTCGCGTTTGGATAGGTTTGGGTCATTGATAGCGATTGCGGCGTAAAGATTTTTTTGTGGAGAGTTTGACGTATTTATTTTGCTTTGTGTCAAAGATGTGAAAACAGTTGCCGAGATATACGAGTTTCATTTTTCCCTTTCTTGTTAAAGTACGAAGCTTTTTCAGACCGTAACCAAATATTTTGCCAGGAGGCGCAATACTCCCTTGGATATACGGCGATCTTCTACACTGAAAGGAAAAAAACTTATATTGGGATCACGGCGTGTAATATATCATGTTTGGATGGCGCTGTCCAGCAAACCAGACAGTTATTTTTAGAATTCGTGGTTGTTAACGAAATATTGATATGATGTGTTTACTTCCATTGTTTAAAAACTTTGGTATAATACGCACTCGATTGGCGGTTCGTCTAATGGTAGGACAGCGGACTCTGAATCCGTATGTAGAGGTTCGAATCCTTTACCGCCAGCCAATACAAAAACGCGGAGGTTTTAAACTCCGCGTTTGGTCTTTAAGAATGTTGAACTTAACTCAACAAATCACGCAACAAGGCGTTTAAGGTCGCTTTGGCATCACCAGCCAACAAGACGGCTTTATCGGGCGAGGCGTGGTAAAGGGGGGGGTTATCCACACCCGCGTAGCCGGGTTTGTCGTCAAAGTTACAGAAGATGATATGCTGGGCTTCTTCTATATGGAGAATAGGCATGCCATAGATGGGCGTATCTTCGGCGGTATTGGCGGCGGGGGGGTTGACCACGTCGTTAGCGCCAACGACCAGCACAACGTCTGTATTGGCAAATTCGGGGGGGTTGATATCGTCCATCTCGCGCAGTTTTTCGTAGGGCACGTCAACTTCGGCGAGCAGAACGTTCATGTGACCAGGCATACGTCCGGCAACGGGGGGGTGGATAGCGTAATCGACTTCCTTGCCCATCTCAGCCAGGTTTTCAGCCAGTTGTTTGACGAGTGGTTGGGCCTGGGAAAGCGCCATGCCATAACCGGGCACGATAATCACTTTGCTGGCATCGCGTAACCATGTAGCTGGGTTGCTGGTACCTGCTTGTGCTTTCGTGTCGCTGGTCTGGGCCATTAACGCGGTCATGAGTTGGTTAAGCGTTGCTTTGGCATCGCCGGCCAGCAAGACAGCTTTATCAGGCGAGGCGTGATAGAGGGGGGGTTATCTACACCCGCGTAGCCGGGTTTGTCGTCAAAGTTACAGAAGATGATGTGCTGGGCTTCTTCAATGTGAAGAATAGGCATACCATAAATGGGTGTGCCTTCCGCAGTGTTGGCTGCGGGATTGACCACGTCATTAGCGCCGATTACCAAGACCACATCGGTATCAGCGAATTCGGGGTTGATGTCATCCATTTCACGCAGTTTTTCGTAGGGCACGTCAACTTCGGCGAGTAAAACGTTCATGTGTCCGGGCATACGGCCGGCAACAGGGTGAATGGCGTAATCTACTTCTTTACCCATCTCAGTAAGCGTTTCAGCCAGTTGTTTTACGAGTGGCTGAGCCTGAGAGAGAGCCATACCATAGCCGGGCACGATAATAACGCGTTCAGCATCGTGGAGCCAGGATGCGGGACCACTGTCGCTGACTGGCGCGTCGGCTTGGGGGGGTTCGTGCAGGCCATTGATAAGTTGGTTGAGAGTCGCTTTGGCATCGCCAGCCAGCAAAACGGCCTTATCAGCTGAGGCGTGGTAAAGGGGGGGTTGTCCACACCTGCGTAGCCGGGTTTATCATCAAAGTTACAGAAGATGATATGCTGGGCTTCTTCAATGTGAAGAATGGGCATGCCATAGATGGGTGTACCTTCAGCGGTATTGGCGGCAGGGTTGACCACGTCATTGGCACCAACCACCAAGACAACATCGGTATTGGCGAATTCGGGGTTGATATCGTCCATTTCGCGCAGTTTCTCATAAGGGATATCAACTTCAGCGAGTAAAACATTCATGTGTCCGGGCATACGACCGGCAACGGGATGGATGGCGTAATCGACTTCTTTACCCATATCAGCCAGATTTTCGGCAAGTTGTTTGACGAGGGGCTGGGCCTGGGAAAGCGCCATACCATAGCCTGGCACGATGATCACGCGTTTGGCGTCGCGTAACCAGTCGGTTGGGCTTTGCTTGGCAGGTTTGACTTCAGCTTTGGCGGGGGGCTGGGTTGGGCTGCTGGTGTGGCTGTTTTTTTTGGCACCACCTGGGGGGGCAGATGTTTTTCCTAAGAGAATGTCCATCAGCTTGCGGTTCATCGATTTACACATGATTTGCGTCAAAAGCAAACCAGATGCACCGACAATACCGCCAACTGAGACCAAAAGGATATCGTTAACTGCCATACCCGCGCCTGCGGCGGCAACACCAGTCAGCGAGTTGAGCAGGGAAATCGTGATAGGCATATCCGCGCCACCAACGCGAATAGAGAATATCACGCCAAAGGCAAGACTAAAGACGCTTGCAGCAATAACGACAATCGTTTGATAGGGTTGTGCTTGCAGTGCTGGAATAACAAACAATGGTATGGTAACGAGCGAGAGGATCAGGGTGAGGGCTGTCCAGAATTGATGGCCTTTGAGAACGATTGGTTTTTGCGGGAATATTTTGTGGAGTTTACCCGCTGCTACCATGCTGCCGGAGAAGGTGATACCACCAATGATAATCGCTATGCCAGCATTAATCATAGAGAAAGTATCGGATTGTGTGTCGTTGATGACGGTGAGAATGCCCGTAATCATTGAAGCCAGACCACCAAAACCATTCAACAAAGCCACAAGTTGTGGCATTTGAATCATCTTAACTCTAATGGCAATGATGATACCGATGACTGCACCAATCAACATGGCAATCCAAAGTTCAATCAATGTGAAGATCTTGAAATACCACATGGCGAGAACGATAGCAAGGAGTGTGGCAGCGCTGCCAATCAGATTGCCAGCAACCGCAGTTTTAACTTTGCTTAGCATGGCGATTCCCAGCACAATTGCAAGGGTAAGAATGGCGGCAATAGCGTAATAGATAATGTCTGTAGTTTCAGCTATAGGGGGTGGATGAAAGCATGCTTAGTAGTGTGTTAGCCATAGTTATTTATCCTTCTTACTCTGGAACATGGAGAGCATGCGGTGGGTCACACCAAAACCGCCGACGATATTGATCATAGCCAATACGATGGCAATTAAACCAAGTATTTTGCTGCCAAGGCCAATGGCTATAGCTGTAACGCTAAGACAACCGGTAATGGTAATGCCCGAAAATGCGTTCGTACCCGACATCAATGGGGGGGTATGAAGCATACTGGGTACGCGGTTAATAATCTTGTAGCCAACGAAAGCCGCGACTACAAAGATGACGACCATAATGATTTGTAATGGACTCACTAATCCTCCTTAAACTCAAAAATGTGGGGGGGGCTTTTATAAGCCCCCCCACATGGGTGATAGTTTTTGTATTCTTAATCAAGCTCAAACGCTTCGAGAGCGCCTTGGTGGACAACCTTGCCATCATAGGTGGTTAAGGCTTCCTTGATGATTTGGTCGTCGAAATCGAGCACAACTTTGCCATCCTGGATGAGATACTTCACCAGATGCAAAACGTTCTTTGAGAACATCCAGGTGGAGCTGGTGGGCAGCATGCCAGGGATGTTCTTGATGCCAACGATGGTGACATTGTGTTTTTGTTCGGTTGTACCGGGAGGCGTAATTTCGCAGTTTCCACCCTGGTCGATGGAGATGTCAACAATTACGGAACCAGGTTTCATGGTTTTGACCATTTCTTCGGTAATCAGGATGGGGGGGCAAGCTTGCCAGGAACGAGCGCGGAAAGGAAGATGATGTCCATATCCTTGACGACTTCAGCCAGGATGGCGCGTTCTTTGGCGAGATTCTCGGGGGGGAGAGTGCCAGGGCGTAACCGCCTTCGCCGATTGCGTCTTTGGGATCTATACCCAGGTCAATCACTTTCGCGCCAAGTGAGCCGGCCTGTTCAGCGGCATCAGGGCGGATATCCGCGGCGTGAACGATTGCGCCAAGACGTTTGATGGTAGCGATGGCTTGCAAACCGCCTACACCGGCACCGATGACGAGTGCCTGGATGGGCTTAATCATGCCAACGGCAGTTGCCATCATGGGCATGAAGACAGGGAGATGGTTGGCGGCTAAAAGCGAGCCTTTGTAACCAGCACAGGTGCTCATAGATGTTAAGGCGTCCATTGCCTGGGCGCGAGAAATGCGTGGAATGCCGTCGAGGGTGATGCTGATAATGCCCTTGGCAGCCATGTCTTTAACCATGGTGTGGTTTGCTGGGGGGGCGGCTGGATGGATGAAGGTAATCAGGTATTGTCCAGCGTGCATCAAATCAACTTCGTGGGTATCCAGTTCTTTGTTGAATTGCGGCTCTTTAACTTTGAGGATCATATCCGCGCGTTCAAAGATTTCGCGGGGGGACATTCAACAATTTCTGCTCCCGCAGCGATATATTCTGGGTCGTGATAGAATGCGCCTTCACCCGCGTCTTTCTGGACGAGCACGGTCAAGCCCATGTCGCGCATGGCTTTCACGGTTTCCGGAGTGGCAGCCACACGGCGTTCACCCGGCATAATTTCTTTTGGTACACCAATAATCATACAAAGCCTCCATTGCTTTTGTTATTAGCTTAAATTTACCACG
>JMBV01000251.1_pt1 | contig 19563 bp, 47 predicted proteins | sample 616531 | NCBI WGS metagenome assembly JMBV01 (sample SAMN02727904, study PRJNA239997) | anaerobic digester metagenome | biome: anaerobic digester; isolation source: mesophilic anaerobic digester inoculated with municipal waste water sludge... | place: Germany: Bielefeld University, CeBiTec ...
TCACACCAATAGCAATAGAAGAAGGATTAAGATTCTCAATTCGTGAAGGTGGAAGAACAGTAGGTTCAGGAGTAGTAACTAAAGTTCTTGGATAATTAAAAAAATAAATAATAAAATGTGAAATGAAGGAGTTAATCTCCTTCATTTCACATAATTAATTATAAAAAAAATCAAGTTTTTTTGTAAAAAAAAGCTTGAGTTTTTGCTGCTTATAAGGTAAACTATATTAGTGCTTAAAATGCAACATATAAAGACTTCTATTATTAGAAATAAGAACAAAATAGAAGTTGGTGTTTGAGACATTGCGATGATACAAAAGGTGGCCGTCTAATGAGACGGGAAATTTTTGTTGAGAATGTCCGGTTTTAAATCGGGCGACTAGAATTGTTGAAATTTATTTTTAAAAAAAATAGAAAACACCCGGAAGAGTGTATCGGGAAAGTCTGTCAGCGATTCTAAGTCGCATGTAAGCATGAACATGCGATAGAAGGAGGGAATTAAATGTCAAAGAATGGTAAACAAAAAAAATAAGAATTAGGTTAAAGGCTTATGATCACGAATTACTAGATTCATCAGCACAAAGAATTGTTGAAACTGCTAAGAGAACAGGTGCTAACGTTTCAGGACCAGTACCACTACCAACAGAAAAAGAAGTAATCACTATATTAAGAGCGGTTCACAAGTATAAGGATTCTAGGGAGCAGTTTGAACAAAGGACCCATAAGAGACTAATAGACATACTTAATCCAAACCAAAAGACTGTAGATTCACTTATGAAATTGAATTTACCAGCAGGCGTAGATATTGAAATAAAGTTATAATTACTTTATAAGATTACGAAAGAGTAATCCGCTGTAAAATAATAGGAGGTGCAATAATGAAGAATATTATAGGTAGAAAAATAGGAATGACTCAAATCTTTCAAGAAGACGGAAGCCTTGTTCCTGTAACAGTTGTAGAAGCTGGACCATTAGTAGTTATCCAAAAGAAAACTGCTGAGAAAGATGGATACAATGCAATTCAAGTAGGATTTGGGAACATAAAGGAAAACAAAGTTAATAAGCCATATAAAGGTCATTTTGATAAAGGTGATTTAGAATATAAGAAGTATTTAAGGGAATTCAAGGTAGATAATCCAGATGAGTTTCAAATAGGTCAAGAAATCAAAGTTGATATATTTGAAGTAGGAGATAAAGTTGATGTAACTGGTACTTCTAAAGGTAAAGGAACACAAGGTGTAATTAAAAGACATGGATTTGCTAGAGGTAGAGAAACCCATGGTTCTAAATTCCATAGATCACCAGGTGGTATGGCAGCTGGTGCGGATCCAGGAAGAGTATTTAAAGGGCACAGAATGGCTGGAAGAATGGGAAATGAGAGAGTAACAATTCAAAACTTAGATATTGTAAAAGTAGATGTAGAAAAGAATTTGTTGCTTATTAAAGGTGCAGTTCCAGGACCGAATAAAGGTGTTGTAACAATAAAAGAAACAACTATTATGAAGTAATAATTCAGGCTGAAAGGAGGATGTAAAATGCCTAAGGTAAATGTTTATAATATGCTAGGAGAACAAGTGGGAGAATTAGAACTAAATAAAGACATTTTTGGTGTGGAAGTTAACCAACATGTTGTTTATGAAGTTGTAAAAAAACCAACTTGCAAATAAAAGACAAGGTACACAATCAGTGAAAACTAGAGCAGAAGTAAGAGGTGGCGGTAGAAAACCTTGGAGACAAAAAGGTACAGGTAGAGCACGTCAAGGAAGCATAAGAGCACCTCATTGGACTGGTGGTGGAGTTAGTTTTGCACCAAAGCCAAGGGACTATAGTTATAGTGTACCAAAGAAAGTAAAGAGACTTGCGATGAAATCCGCACTAACTTCAAAGGTTGACAATAATGAAATTATTGTAATGGATGATTTAAAGTTTGATGCTCCAAAGACTAAAGATATGGTAAATGTGTTAAAAAAAACTTAAAAGCTGATAAAAAGCTTTAATAGTTACTTCTGAAAAAGACATAAATGTTATTAGATCAGCAAGTAATTTACCAAATGTACAAACTACAGTGGTTAACAATTTAAACGTTTATGATATATTGAAATATAATTCATTAATCATTACTAAAGATGCAGTTAAAAAAAGTGGAGGAGGTGTATGCATAATGCGTATTCCACACGATATTATCATTAAACCGATAATTACTGAGAAAAGTATGGAAGATATGGCAGAAGGAAAGTATACTTTCATGGTTAATAAAAAAATCAAACAAATCTGAAATAAAAAAAAGCAGTTGAAAATATATTTGATGTAAAAGTTGAAAAAGTAAATACTATGAACATGTTAGGAAAGATGAAGAGACAAGGTATTCATTCAGGAAGAAGACCTAGTTGGAAAAAAAGCAATAGTAAAATTAACTGAAGACTCAAAGAGCATAGAATTCTTCGAGGGTATGGAGTAGAAGTTTGATTGAAGGAGGGAAAAATAATGAGTGTTAGAAATTTCAAACCAACTTCCCCCCCTGGACTAAGACAAATGACAGTTTCAACATTTGAAGAAATTACTAAAAAAAGAACCTGAAAAATCATTGGTTATTAGTTTAAATAAAAGTGGCGGAAGAAACTCTCAAGGTAAAATCACTATTCGTCATAGAGGTGGTGGAGCTAAGAGAAATATAGAATAATCGATTTTAAAAGAGATAAAGATGGAATACCTGGAAAGGTTGCAGCTATAGAATATGATCCTAATAGAACTGCAAATATTGCATTAATCCATTATGTAGATGGTGAGAAGAGATATATTCTTGCACCACATAAATTAAAAGTTGGAGATGTAATAGAATCAGGTGAAAATGCAGACATTAAAGTAGGAAATGCTTTAAAACTTAAAAACATCCCAGTAGGTACTACAGTTCATAATGTAGAATTAAAACCAGGAAAAGGCGCTCAAATGGTAAGATCAGCTGGTGCAGAAGCCCAATTAATGGCTAAAGAAGGGAAATATGCACAACTTAGATTGCCATCTGGGGGGGAATTTAGAATGGTAAGTGTTGAATGTCGTGCAACTATTGGTCAAGTGGGAAATATATCTCATGAGCTTATGACTATAGGTAAAGCAGGAAGAAATAGGCATTTAGGAATTAGACCTACAGTAAGAGGTAGTGCAATGAACCCAGTAGACCATCCACATGGTGGTGGAGAAGGTAGAACACCAATAGGAATGCCTTCACCAATGACTCCATGGGGGGGTAAACCTGCATTAGGAGTTAAAACTAGAAAGAAAAACAAAAAGTCTAATGATTATATAGTAAGAAGAAGAAAAACTAAATAGTTAATTTATCTGGAAGGAGGAATAATCATGGGTAGATCTCTGAAAAAAGGTCCTTTTATTGATGATCATCTTCTAAAGAAAATAGAAGAATTAAATAAAAAGAATGAAAAGAAAGTTGTAAAGACATGGTCACGCCGTTCTACTATATTCCCAGATTTAGTAGGTCATACAATTGCTGTGCATGATGGTAGAAAACATGTACCAATATATATTACTGAAGATATGGTTGGTCATAAATTAGGTGAATTTGTTCCAACAAGAACATTTAGAAGCCATTCTGATAAGAGTGAAAAAAACAACAGCTGTAAAATAAAGATAGAGTGTAAAGGAGGGAATCCTAGTGGAAGCAAAAGCTATAGCTAAATATGTGCGAATTTCACCATTGAAGGTAAACTTCATTTGTAAAGAAATTAGAGGAAAGCAAGTAGATGAAGCCCTATCAATTTTAATGTTGACTCCTAAAAAAAGGTGCAAGGGTATTAGAAAAGGTGTTAAATTCTGCCATAGCAAATGCTGAAAATAATTTTAATTTAGATAGAGATAACCTATATGTTTCTGAAGCTTATGCTAATGATGGTCCTCATATGAAGAGATGGAGGCCAAAAGCTAAAGGTATGGCTTATCCAATACTTAAAAGGAGTAGCCATATAGGTGTAGTAGTAAAAGAACGTGAATAGAGAAGGAGGGATAATTAATGGGTCAAAAAGTTAACCCACATGGTCTAAGAGTCGGTATTATAAAAGATTGGGATTCAAAATGGTATGCAGATAAGAAGAGCTTTGATGAGTTGTTAGTTGAAGACTACAATATTAGAGAGTATGTAAAAGAAAAATTATTTATAGCTGGAATTTCCAGATTAGAAATAGAGAGAGCTGCTAATAAGATTAAATTAAATGTATATACTGCTAAACCTGGTATGGTTATCGGTAGAGGTGGTTCAGGTGTAGAAGAGTTAAGAAATGAACTTGAAAAGATGACAGGAAAATCTGTTGTTATCAATGTAGAAGAAATAAAAAAACCTGAACTTGATGCTCAATTAGTAGCTGAAAATATTGCTTCACAATTGGAGAGAAGAGTATCTTTTAGAAGAGCTATGAAACAAGGAATTCAAAGAACCATGAGAGCTGGAGCTTTAGGTATGAAAACTTCTGTATCAGGAAGATTAGGCGGAGCAGATATGGCTAGGACAGAAGGATATAGTGAAGGAACTATACCTCTACAAACCTTAAGAGCTGATATAGATTATGGTTTTGCTGAAGCTGATACTACTTATGGTAAACTTGGTGTTAAAGTATGGCTATATAAAGGAGAAGTTCTTCCTACTAAAAATGTAGAAAAACAAGAGGAAGAAACAGTTAAAGAATAACTGTAGGAAGGAGGAAGTTAATTATGTTAATGCCTAAAAGAGTAAAATATCGTAGAGTTCATAGAGGAAGAATGAAAGGTAAAGCACATCGTGGCAATACCATAACATATGGCGAATATGGATTACAAGCATTAGAGCCAACATGGATTACTTCAAATCAAATAGAAGCTGCCAGACGTGCTATGACTAGATATGTTAGAAGAGGTGGTAATATCTGGATTAAAGTATTCCCAGATAAGCCAGTAACTGAAAAACCTGCTGAAACTCGTATGGGTGCTGGTAAAGGAGCACCAGAATATTGGGTAGCAGTAGTTAAACCAGGTAGAATTTTGTTTGAAATGGGTGGAGTATCAGAAGAAGATGCTAGGGAAGCTATGAGATTAGCTGCACACAAACTTTCCATTAAAACAAAATTTGTAAGTCGTGACGAAGGGTTAGAAAAGGGTGGTGAAGCTAATGAAAGCTAAAGAAATTCGCCAAATGTCTGAAAAGGAATTGGATAACAGACTATTAGAACTAAAAGCTGAATTATTTAACTTGAGATTTCAATTGGCTACTGGTCAATTAGATAACCCCCCCTTAAGGATCAATGCCGTTAGAAAAGATATAGCTCGTGTGAAAACTATTATTAGGGAACGAGAATTAGGTATAGGAAAGGAGGTTTAGTCTCAGATGGAAAGAGGAAATCGTAAAGTTAGAATAGGTACAGTGGTAAGTGATAAAATGGATAAAACAGTGGTTGTTGCAGTTGAGACTTTCGTAACACACCCTTTATATAAAAAAAACAAATTAAAAAAAACTGTAAGATTTAAAGCTCATGATGAGAATAATCAATGTGGTGTAGGAGATATTGTAAAAATAATGGAAACTAGACCACTAAGTAAAGACAAAAATTGGAGAATAGTTAATATAGTAGAAAAGGCTAAATAGTCCTAGTACTGGAAAGGAGGTATTCTTTATGATCCAAACAGAGAGTCGTATGAGAGTGGCTGATAACTCAGGTGCAAAAGAAGTATTGGTTATCAGAGTACTTGGAGGAACTAATAAAAGATATGCTGGTATTGGTGATACGGTAATTTGTACTGTTAAGAGTGCAACGCCTGGTGGTGTTGTCAAAAAGGTGAAGTGGTAAAAGCTGTAGTTGTTAGGACTAAACATGGTGTAAGAAGAAATGACGGATCTTATATTAAATTTGATGATAATGCAGCGGTAATTATAAAGGAAGATAAAAACCCAGTGGGTACTCGTATATTTGGGCCTGTAACAAGGGAACTTAGAAGAGGAAACTTTATGAAGATAATATCATTAGCACCGGAAGTGTTATAAGAGGAGGTGTAAAGTATGCATATAAAAAGTGGAGATAAAGTAGTTGTTATTTCTGGTAAAGATGCAGGTAAAATCGGGAAAGTATTAAAAGCATTGCCTAAGGAAAATAGAGTAATAGTTGAAGGCGTGAGTATGCTTACAAAACATAAGAAACCTATGGGACCAACAGAACCAGGTGGAATTGTAAAATATGAAGGTCCAATAAACGCCTCTAAGGTTATGTACTATTGCGAAAAAGATAAACAAGGAGTAAGGGTTGGATATACTAATCTTTCTGATGGAAGAAAGGTAAGAGTATGCAAAAAATGTGGAGAAGTTTTAGATAAATAGTTAGAAAGGAGGTAATGAGGATGACTTCCAGATTAAGAGAAAAATATGAAAATGAAGTAATTAAATCTTTAATGGAAAGATTTCAATATAAAAATGTAATGGAAGTACCAAAACTTGAAAAGATTGTAGTAAATATGGGTGTTGGAGAAGCTAGAGATAACCCTAAAGTATTAGAATCAGCAGTTAAAGAATTAGAAATAATAACTGGCCAAAAACCTGTTATAACATCAGCTAAAAAAATCAATTGCTAACTTTAAACTACGTGAAGGTATGAATGTTGGAGCTAAAGTTACATTAAGAGGTGAAAGAATGTATCACTTCTTAGATAAATTGATGAATATTGCATTACCAAGAGTAAGAGACTTTAGAGGTGTTAGCAATACTTCCTTTGATGGAAGAGGAAACTATGCTCTTGGAATTAGAGAGCAACTTATTTTCCCAGAGATAGAATATGACTTAGTAGATTCAATTAGAGGTTTAGATGTAGTAATAGTAACTACAGCTAAGACTGACGAAGAAGCTAGAGTATTCTTAGAAGAAATGGGAATGCCCTTTAGAAAGTAAAGGAGGAGGGAAAAAAACATTGGCAAAGAAATCTATGATAGCTAAACAAAAAAAAGAAAACAAAAGTTTAGTACAAGAGAATATAATAGATGTAAAATCTGTGGAAGACCTCATGCATATATAAGAAAATATGGAGTATGCCGTATATGTTTTAGGGAATTAGCATATAAAGGTCAAATACCTGGAGTAAAAAAAAGCAAGCTGGTAGTATAAAGCGATGAAAGGAGGCAGCTAATTATGATGACAGACCCAATTGCAGATATGTTAACTAGGATAAGAAATGGTAATGATGCAAAACATGATTCCGTTGATATTCCTGCTTCAAATATTAAAAAGCAATTAGCTCAAATCCTATTAGATGAAGGATTTGTAAAAGGCTATGATGTAATAGATGATGGCAAACAAGGTATTATTAGGGTAGAATTAAAATATGGTAAGCATAATGAAAAAGTTATAAGTGGAATAAAGAAAATTTCCAAACCTGGTCTAAGGGTATATGTTAAAAATGATGAAATACCTAGAGTATTAGGAGGTTTAGGAATAGCTATTCTTTCAACATCCAAGGGTGTAATGACTGATAAAAATGCTAGAAAAGAAGGAGTAGGCGGAGAAGTTATTTGTTATGTTTGGTAATATAACAATTAAACAACTAGGAACAAGGAGGTGCGCTCATGTCAAGAATAGGATTAAATCCAATTAACATTCCAAGCGGAGTTGAAATAACATTAAAAGAAAATAATATTGTAGAAGTAAAAGGCCCAAAGGGACAATTAGTACAACAAATAAATCCAGACATGGAGTTAAAAATAGAAGACAATGTGCTAACAATTGTTAGACCAACTGAAAACAAAAGGCATAAATCATTACATGGTTTATCTAGAACATTAATAGCAAACATGATTACTGGTGTAACTGAAGGCTATTCAAAAACACTAGAAATTGAAGGTACAGGATATAGAGCACAAAAACAAGGGAAAAAAACTAGTATTAAACTTAGGTTATTCCCATCCAATAGAAATGGAAGATCCAGAAGGTATAGAAGTTGAAGTACCAGCAGCAAACAAAATCGTTGTTAATGGTATTGATAAACAAAAAGTTGGAAATTATGCTGCAGTTATAAGAGGACATAGAAGACCAGAACCTTATAAAGGTAAAGGTGTTAGATACTCTGATGAATATGTAAGACGTAAGGTTGGTAAGACTGGTAAGTAGAGGGGGGGAGTGAAATACATTGCTAAAAAAAATAGATAAAAATGCAAATAGAAAAGCAAGACATGGTAGAGTAAGGAAAAAAAGTATTTGGAACTCCTGAAAGACCAAGGCTTAATGTTTATAGAAGTGGAAAACATATATATGCTCAAATTATAGATGATGCTTCAGGTTCAACATTAGTATCAGCTTCTACTTTAGACAAATCTCTTAACCTTACATCAACTCATAATAAAGAGGCTGCTAAATCTGTAGGTGAATTAGTTGGTAAAAGAGCATTAGATAAAGGTATAGAAAAAGTTGTTTTTGATAGAAGCGGATATATTTATCATGGAAGGATAAAGGAGCTTGCAGAAGGAGCAAGAGAATCTGGACTTAAATTTTAGTAGAAGGAGGGGGGGAATTAATGGAACGTTCATTTATTAATCCAAATGAATTAGATTTAAAAGAAAGAGTTGTTAATATAAATCGTGTTGCCAAAGTTGTAAAAGGCGGTAGAAATTTTAGATTTAGTGCCTTAGTAGTAGTAGGCGATGAAAATGGCCATGTAGGTGTAGGAATGGCTAAAGCATTAGAAGTGCCTGAAGCAATTAGAAAAGCTATTCAAGATGCTAAAAAGCATATTATAGAAGTTCCAATAGTAGGTACAACTATACCACATGAAATAATCGGTGAATTTGGCGCAGGTAAAGTTCTATTGAAACCATCTAAGGAAGGTACAGGAGTTATAGCAGGTGGAGCAGTACGTGCTGTATGTGAGTTAGCTGGTATTAGAGATATAAGAACGAAATCATTAGGCAGTAGTAATCCGAGAAATATTGTAAATGCAACAATGGAAGCTTTAAAAGGATTGAAAAAGGCAGAAGATGTAGCAAGATTAAGAGGAAAAACAGTAGAAGAGTTATTAGGTTAGGGGGGGATTTGGAATGAACACAATCAAGATAAAATTGATTAAAAGCCCAATCGGGAAACCTGAAGCCCATAGAAAAACAGTTCAAGCTCTAGGATTAAAAAAAGGTTGGAAAAATAATAGAAAAAAAGTGATACCCCCTCAAATTAGAGGAATGATAGAACAAGTAAAATACATGGTTGAAGTAGTAGAATAAGAGTAAGGAGGTGTACCCATGAAATTAAATGAATTAAGACCTAATTTAGGTGGTGGAAGTAAGCCTAAAAAAAAGAGTTGGTAGAGGTATAGGTTCAGGATATGGAAAGACTTCAGGGAAAGGTCATAAAGGACAAAATGCAAGATCCGGTGGCGGAGTTAGACCAGGATTTGAAGGTGGACAAATGCCTTTATTTAGAAGACTTCCAAAACGTGGTTTTACAAATATCTTTGCAAAGGAATTTGCAGTTATTAATATAGAAGATTTAAATAGATTTGCTGAGGACACTGTGGTAACTCCTGAACTTTTAATTAGCGAAGGTTTAGTTAAGAAAGCTAAAGTTAAAGATGGAATTAAGGTACTTGGAGACGGAGAGTTAACAAAAAAAATTGACAGTGAAAGCTCATAAATTCAGTAAAACAGCTGTAGAAAAGATTGAAGCTGCAGGCGGAAAGGTAGAGGTGATTTAGATGTTATCTACCTTGAGAAATGCGTGGAGAATACCTGAAATAAGAAAGAAAATCAATTTTACAATGTTAATGTTGTTGATATTCAGATTAGGTTCAAGTATTCCAGTACCATATATGAATAAAGAAGTTATTAAAAGTATATTTGAGTCATCCCAAGGTGGAATTTTACAGTTTCTAGACTTAATGGCTGGAGGAACATTTAGTAATTTCAGTATATTTGCTACAAATATTTATCCATATATTACAGCATCCATAGTAATTCAACTTCTGACAATAGCTATTCCTAGATTAGAAGAATTAGCTAAAGAAGGAGAAGAAGGTAGAAAGAAAATAAATAGATATACAAGGTATACTGCCATTATACTAGCAACAATACAAGCTGTAGGATATACACTTGGTATATTTAGAGGTGCTGTAGAGGCTAATTCAAATTTACAAAAGCTAATAGTAGTTGTTACTTTAGTAGCAGGAACTTCATTCTTAATATGGATTGGAGAAAGAATTACAGAAAAGGGTATAGGTAATGGTATTTCTCTTATAATATTTGTTGGTATTATATCTAGATTACCAGCTGAAGTGATCAAAACCTTTAAATTAATAAGTGTTGGGCAATTAAGTATTATTAAGGCATTAGTATTTGGAATAGTATTCCTAGTAATAATTGCTGTAGTAGTAGCACTTCAAGAAGGTGAAAGAAGAGTACCAATACAATATGCTAAAAGAGTTGTAGGAAGAAAAATGTACGGTGGACAAAGTACTCACATACCTATAAAGGTATCAATGGCAGGTGTAATGCCAGTAATATTTGCTTCATCCCTATTAGCACTTCCACAAACTATTGCATTATTTACAAAAGGTGGAGCATCGAATTGGATAACTAAATACCTAACACCGCAAGGAAATGTAGGTATATGGGTTTACTCAATATTGAATATAATTCTTATTATGTTCTTTACGTATTTTTATACAGCAATTCAATTTAATACTGTAGAATATGCTAAGAACTTACAACAAAATGGTGGATTTATTCCTGGAATAAGACCTGGAAGACCTACATCAGAAGCATTAAACAGAATAGTTTCTAGAATTACTTTTGTAGGAGGATTATCCTTAGCAATATTAGCATCCTTACCAATTATCTTGTCTAAAATATTTAATATGCAAGTTAATTTTGGTGGTACAGCAATTATAATTGTTGTTGGGGTTGCATTAGAAACTGTAAAACAAATAGAATCACAAATGTTAATGAGACACTATAAAGGATTTTTAAAATAAACTATAGGAGATGAAAAAGCATGAGACTTGTACTATTAGGTCCTCCAGGTGTGGGGGGGAAAGGTACTCAAGCATCAAATATAGTAAAAAAAATACAATATTCCACATATTTCAACTGGAGATATATTTAGAGCTAATATAAAAGAAGGAACTGAATTAGGAAAAACAGCTAAAGAATACATGGATAAAGGTTTGTTAGTTCCTGATGAAATAGTGGTTTCCATAGTTAAAGACAGATTATCTAAAGAAGATTGTCAAAATGGATTTTTATTAGATGGTTTTCCGCGAACAGTAGAACAAGCGGAGGCTTTAGATAATGAACTTTCAAAAATGGGTATAAAACTTGATAAAGTTGTCAATATTGATGCAGATGAGGATATTTTAATTGATAGAGTGACAGGTAGAAGAATTTGTAAAAAAATGCGGTGCAACTTATCATATCAAGAATATGCCTCCAAAGGTTGAAGGGATTTGTGATATAGATGGAGAGACTTTATATCAAAGAGATGATGATAAAGTTGAGACTGTAAAAACGAGAATCCAGGTATATTTAAAACAAACCCAACCTTTAATTAACTATTACAAAAACAAAGGGTTAATTTTAGATATAGATGGTACTAAGCCTATAGATGAAATTTTTCAGACAATAGTTAATTCGTTACCTACAGCTCAAGAAGATTAGCTTAAAGAGGTGAATTTATAAATGGATTCAACTAGCGGTGTCACCGTTGGGCAGGTGGTTAAGTCAAGAGCTGGCCGGGATAAAGGAAGGATTTTTTTTAGTTTTAGATATAATAGATGATGATCATGTCACTATTGTAGATGGAGATTTAAGGAAACTGGACAATCCAAAAAAAAGAAGATTAAACATTTAATCGTTTATAATACAGTGTTACCAGAACTCAAATACAAACTGGATAACAAAATGAAGATAAATAATGCTCATATAAGAAAGCTTTTAGAACCTTTAAATGAAAGTTTCTAGAAGTGTTTGAACAGGAGGTTCGAAAACTCAATGGCTAAAAAAGATGTAATTGAGGTTGAAGGTACAGTAACTGACGCTTTACCGAATGCCATATTTAAAGTGGAGCTTGAAAATGGTCACGAGATTTTAGCCCATATTTCAGGGAAGTTAAGAATGAATTATATTAGAATACTTCCTGGAGATAAAGTAACAGTTGAACTCTCACCCTACGATTTGACAAGAGGAAGAATAACCTGGCGAAACAAGTAGCATAGGAGGGATTTAAATGAAAGTTAGACCATCAGTAAAAAAAAGATGTGCGAAAAATGTAAGGTTATCAGAAGACGCGGTAGAGTTATGGTCATCTGTGAAAACCCAAAACATAAACAAAAGCAAGGTTAGTAGATAGATACAGGTATACAAATTAGGAGGTGTAGGCTTAATGGCAAGAATTGCAGGTGTTGACTTACCTAGAGATAAACGGGTGGAAGTTGGCTTAACATATATATACGGTATAGGAAGATCTAGATCATTAGAAATACTAAAAAAAAGCAAATGTTGATCCAGATACAAAGATTAAAGATTTAACAGAAACTGAAGTTTCAAAACTTAGAGAAATAATCGACACTTATCATGTAGAAGGTGATTTAAGAAGAGATATTGCCTTAAATATGAAGAGATTAAGAGAAATAAATTGTTATAGAGGAATTAGACATAGAAGAGGGCTACCAGTAAGAGGTCAAAGGACTAAAACTAATGCTAGAACTAGAAAAGGTCCTAAGAAAATGGTATCTAAGAAAAAGTAGTCAGTAAAGGAGGGATAGTCAGTGTCAACTAAAAAAAGGAAAAGCAACTCGTGTTAGAAGAAGAGTGCGTAAGAATATAGAAAGAGGTCAAGCACATATTTCTTCTACATTTAATAATACAATGGTTACATTAACAGATATGCAAGGAAATGTAATCTCATGGGCAAGTGCAGGACAATTAGGTTTTAGAGGATCAAGGAAATCCACACCATTTGCAGCACAACAAGCAGCTGAAGAAGCAGCTAAAAAAGCCATGGAACATGGTTTAAAAAGTGTTGAAGTGTTTGTTAAAGGACCTGGCTCTGGTAGAGAGGCAGCTATAAGATCACTTCAAGCAACTGGTTTAGAAGTAAATATGATTAAGGATGTAACCCCCCCAATTCCACATAATGGTTGCAGGCCACCAAAACGTAGAAGAGTTTAATTAGGAGGTGTAAATAGATGTCAAGATATACAGGACCGGTATGTAGATTGTGCCGTAGAGAAGGTATGAAACTATACCTTAAGGGAGATAGATGTTATTCTGATAGATGTGCAATATCAAAAAGAAACTATGCTCCAGGACAACACGGTCAATCAAGAAAGAAAGTAACAGAATATGGCTTACAGTTAAGGGAAAAACAAAAAGTAAGAAGATTCTATGGAATTAATGAGTCACAAATGGCTAAGTATTTCCATATGGCTGATAGAATGCATGGTATAACAGGTGAAAACCTATTAAAAATACTTGAATTAAGATTAGATAATGTTGTATATAGAATGGGATTTGCTTCTTCAAGGGCAGAAGCTAGACAATTAGTTACCCATGGACATTTTCTATTAAATGGAGCTAAAGCAAGTATTCCATCTTTAATCACTAACGTAGGTGATGTGATTCAAATTAAAGAAAAAAAAGCAGAAATAGCGCTAAAATAAAAGAAACTATAGAAAATCACAATGGTAATAGTGTACCATGGATAAATGTAGATTTAGATCAATTAAAGGGTACTATTGTAGCTGAGCCAACAAGGGAAGATATAGACATTCCAATAGAAGAACACTTAATCGTTGAGTTATATTCTAAATAATAATATATATTAGATTCAGTTACCCTCGTCCTTATAAAAAACAATTTAAAAGGAGGGTTCATATTAATGTTAGAAATTGAAAAGCCAAGAATTGAAATCCTAGAATTAAGCGATGATGGGACTTATGGAAAATTTGTAGTAGAGCCTTTAGAAAGAGGTTATGGTACTACTCTTGGTAATTCATTAAGAAGGGTTTTATTATCTTCATTACCTGGAGCTGCAGTATCATCAATAAAGATCCAAGGAGTATTACACGAATTTTCAACGGTACCAGGTGTTTTAGAAGACGTTCCTGAAATTATTCTTAATATCAAGGATATTGCTGCTAAGATTTATACAGATGAGCCTGTAACTTTACTGATAGATGCTGAAGGGCCACAGGTGTTAACAGCTGGAGACATAGTAACCGGACTTGATGTTGAAATAGTAAACAAAGACCTTTATATAGCTACTATCAATGAAGATGGTAGATTATATATGGAACTAGAATTAGAAAAAGGTAGAGGTTATGTTGTTGCTGAAAAGAACAAAAAGGAAGGGCAGCCAGTAGGAGTTATACCTGTAGATTCTTCTTTCACACCAGTAAAAAAAAGTTAATTTTAATGTAACAAATACTAGGGTAGGCCAAATAACCGATTATGATAAATTAATATTGGAAGTTTGGACTAACGGAACAATGGACGCAGATGAAGCAACTTCATTGGGAGCTAAAATACTTACAGAACATTTAAATTTATTTATTGGATTAACAGATCATGTAAATGATGTAGAAATAATGGTGGAAAAAGAAGAAGATAAGAAAGAAAAAAGTACTAGAAATGACAGTAGAAGAATTAGACTTATCTGTTAGAAGTTATAACTGTCTAAAAAGGGCAGGAATAAATACAGTAGATGAATTAATCCAAAAGACAGAAGAAGATATGATGAAAGTAAGAAATTTAGGAAAGAAATCCCTTGAAGAAGTACAAAATAAACTTGCTGAATTAGATTTAAGTCTTAGGAAAAGCGATGATTAATTAAGTGTGAAGGAGGGATAGATGTGACAACATTAAGAAAACTTGGTCGTCCTACAGATCATAGAAAAGCTATGTTGAGAAACCAGGTTACATCACTGCTAAGAAATGGAAGAATTGAAACAACAGTGACTAGAGCCAAAGAAACTCAAAGAATGGTTGATAAGATGATTACTTTAGGTAAAAAAAGGCGATCTACATGCTAGAAGACAAGTTTTAGCTTATATATATGATAAAGATGTAGTAAAAAAACTATTTGATGAAATAGCACCAAAATATGCAGATAGAAATGGTGGATACACAAGAGTATTAAAAGTTGGTCCTCGCCGTGGTGATGGTGCAGAAATGGCAATATTAGAATTAGTATAAAGGGTAGGGATTAAGTTAAAGCTTAGTCCCTTTTTGGTTTTATCTACCCTTTGATATAAATACATGACATTTAATTGTCAATCCTTGATTCTTATGTTATATTAGTATAATGGAAATAATTGAAAACCGAGGTATGATAATGAAGGATATAATGATAAAGATGGATAAAGTAACATTTGAATATAAATCTTATATAGAAGATGAAATTGTGGCAGCAGTAAAGGATATGTCTTTAGAAGTGAAAAAAAGGTGAATTCTTAGTAATATTAGGTCACAATGGTTCAGGAAAGTCTACACTAGCTAAGATGATGAATGGATTACTTATGCCTACATCAGGAGAAGTAACAGTTTTAGGAATGAATACAAAGGATAGTGAGAAAATATGGGATATAAGACAGAAAGCAGGTATGGTATTTCAAAATCCTGATAATCAGATAGTAGCTACTATTGTAGAAGAAGATGTAGCCTTTGGTCCTGAAAATCAAGGTATTCCACCAATGGAAATTCGAAGGAGAGTAGATGAAGCACTAGATATAGTAGAAATGTCTGATTATAAAAAGCATGCGCCTCACCTTCTTTCAGGAGGACAAAAACAAAGAGTGGCCATAGCAGGAATACTTGCAATGAATCCAGATTGTATCATATTAGATGAGCCCACTTCCATGTTAGATCCAATTGGAAGAATAGAAGTTATGAGCACAATAAACAAGTTAAATAAAGAGCAAGGGAAAACCATAATATTGATAACTCACTATATGGATGAAGCAGTGCAAGGAGATAGAATTGTAGTAATGTCTCAAGGAAAAGCAGCAATGGAAGGTACTCCAAGAGAGATATTTCGAGAAGTTGACAAAGTCAAAGAACTAGGTTTAGATGTACCACAGGTAACAGAACTAGCTTATGAATTAAAAAAAAGAAGGGATAAACATTGAAGATGATGTATTATCTGTAGAGGAGTTGTTAAACCTACTATGATAATTAAAATTCAAAACTTAAATTATATATATAATCCCAATACCCCTTTTGAAAAGAAAGCTTTAGATAATGTAAACTTAGAGATAGAAGAAGGGGAGTTTATTGGACTAATAGGACATACAGGTTCTGGTAAATCAACCTTAGTGCAACATCTAAATGGACTAATAAAACCTAGTTCTGGAGATATAATAATTGATGGAGCTAATATATCTAATAAAGATATTAATTTAAAGGAAATAAGGCAAAAAGTAGGATTAGTATTTCAATATCCTGAATATCAATTATTTGAAGAAACAGTATATAAGGATATAGCCTTTGGACCACAAAATTTAGGTTTAAATGAAGAACAGGTCCATGAAAGAGTAAAAGAGTCCATGGAAGTGGTAGGATTAGACTATGAAAGCTTAAAGGATAGATCCCCCTTTGAATTGAGTGGTGGACAAAAAAAAGAAGGGTGGCCATAGCTGGTGTCATAGCTATGAAACCTAAAGTATTGGTTTTAGATGAGCCTACAGCAGGACTAGATCCCCCCCATGGAAGAGATGAAATTTTAGGTGAGATTCAGGAATTGTTTAAAAAAGAAGGTATAACTATAATCCTAGTATCCCACAGTATGGAAGATGTAGCAAAGTTAGTAGATAGAATTATAGTTATGCATAGTGGAAGAATAGTTATGGATGGAAAAACAAGGGATGTATTTAGCAGATCTGAGGAATTAGAAAGTATAGGACTTGGGATACCACAGATTACTAAGTTTATGAAGGCTTATAAGGCTAAGGGACATGATGTAAGAGAAGATATCCTTACAGTAGAAGAAGCGAAAACAGAACTTTTAAGATATATAAGGAGAAATAAAGATGCTTAAAGATATAACAATAGGTCAATATTTTCCAGGAGATACGATAATTCATAGATTAGACCCAAGGGTAAAGCTAATAGCTGTAATTTTGTTTATTGTATCCTTGTTTTTTTGTTAAAAGTTTCTATCCATATATATTTATAGTAGGATATATCTTAACTATAATATATTTATCTAAAGTGCCAATTAAATTTATTTTAAAAGGTCTAAAACCTCTTATATTCATAATAACAATAACCTTCGCTATTAATATATTTATGACGAAAGGGGAAGTATTGTTTGAAATAGGACCACTAGCAATAACTAAAGAGGGAATAAGTCAAGCAGTATTTATGGCCTTAAGACTTATATTCTTAATTACAGGAACATCATTATTGACTTTGACAACTTCACCTATAGCTTTAACAGATGGTATAGAAAAACTACTATCACCTTTTAAGAAGATAGGCTTACCTGCCCATGAATTAGCTATGATGATGACCATAGCCTTAAGATTTATTCCAACTTTATTAGAAGAAACAGACAAAATTATGAAAGCTCAAATGGCGAGAGGAGCAGACTTTGAATCAGGGAATATAATCAATAGAGCAAAAAAATCTAGTACCTTTATTGGTTCCATTATTTATAAATGCTTTTAGAAGAGCAGATGATTTAGCTACAGCAATGGAAGCTAGATGTTATAGAGGTGGAGAAAATAGAACTAGATTAAATGAATTGAAATTTAAGAAAATAGATATTTCAGCATTGGGAATACTAATAATATTTTTTTTGGATTTATAATATATACAAGATTTATTTAGGAGTAAAGCATGAGAAACATTAGACTTTTAATAGAATATGAGGGAACTAACTATTCAGGATGGCAGACCCAAGAAAATGCCATAAGTATTCAAGAGACAATGGAGGATGCAATTGAGCAGGTAACAGGAGAAAGGACAAGGTTAATAGCTTCTGGAAGGACAGATGGTAGAGTTCACGCTTTAGGTCAAGTAGCTAATTTTTTTTACCAATGATAAAGTTATTCCAGGAAGCAATTTTAAGTATCCACTAAATGCAAAGCTTCCCCCCAGATATAAAAGTGCTAAAATCAGAAGATGTAGATTTAGAGTTTCATTCTAGATTCAATGCAACTAAGAAAAAAATATAGATATGTAGTTTATAATGGGGGGGAAATTCCTAGACCTATATATAGAAACTTTTCTTATCATGTATATGGGGGGGATTTAAATATAGATGAAATGATAAAGTCCACAAAATATTTTATAGGAACCCACGATTTTAAAAGTTTTATGGGCCCTAAATCAGAAGTAGATACTACCATAAGGACTATTTATCAGATGGATATCACTAAAAATGGTGAACTCATAGAGATAACAGTAAAGGGTAAAAGTTTTTTTAAGACATATGATTAGGATAATAGTAGGTACACTGGTGCATGTAGGATTAGGCAAAATAAAAAGAGAAGATTTAAATAATATTATACAAGGAAGAAATAGAACTTTAGCTGGACCTACAGCACCACCCCCAAGGACTATTTTTAGAAAAAGTTTATTATGATTAATAATAGCTATTGACATTGATAAATACATGTATTAGAATATATTAGAGTGTTTAAAAAAAAGACCCGGAAACTTTTTTTTATACCTCGTATAATATATTATTTTATAATTGTTGGTATAAGGAGGGAAATTAATGAAGAGTTACATGGCGAAAGCTAATGAAGTAGAAAGAAAATGGTACATTATTGATGCAAAAGACAAAGTATTAGGTAGATTAGCATCAGAAATAGCTACTGTTTTAAGTGGAAAACATAAACCAATATATACTCCTCATGTTGATACAGGAGATTTTGTTATAGTAATTAATGCAGAAAAGGTAAAACTTACTGGTAAAAATTAGAACAAAATAACTATGTATATCATACTGGCTATCCAGGAGGATTAAAAGAAGTACCATATAAGAGATTAATTCAAGAAAAACCTGAAAAAAATTATTGAATTAGCAGTAAAAGGTATGCTTCCAAAGAATAAAATAGGAAGACAAATGATTAAGAAAATGAAAATATATAGTGGAGCAGAGCACAAGCACGAAGCTCAACAACCGGAAATATACGAATTTTAACGTTTAAAAGAAGGGAGGATTGTAAGTGGCTATAACACAATATGCTGGAACAGGAAGAAGAAAGACTTCAATTGCAAGAGTAAGATTAGTACCAGGAAATGGGAAATTTATTATTAATAATAGAGATATTGAAGAATACTTTAATTATGAAACTTTGAGAACAATAGCAAGGGAACCTTTAACAATAACTGAAACTGTAGATAAATACGATGTAATAGTTAATGTACAAGGTGGTGGCTTTACAGGTCAAGCTGGAGCTATTAGACATGGTGTAGCAAGAGCTTTATTAGAAGTTGACGGTGAACTAAGACCTATACTTAAAAAAAGCAGGACACTTAACAAGAGATTCAAGGATGAAAGAGAGAAAGAAATACGGATTCAAAAAGGCAAGAAAGAGTCCACAATTCTCAAAGAGAT
>JMBV01000252.1_pt1 | contig 19538 bp, 23 predicted proteins | sample 616531 | NCBI WGS metagenome assembly JMBV01 (sample SAMN02727904, study PRJNA239997) | anaerobic digester metagenome | biome: anaerobic digester; isolation source: mesophilic anaerobic digester inoculated with municipal waste water sludge... | place: Germany: Bielefeld University, CeBiTec ...
TAATTAAATATATAGTATTAATAAAAAAACTAACGAAAATGAAGAAAACTATTTTTATTCCTATTTTAATGCTGCTTTTTTTTGGCCGGTTGCAATAAAAGTCAGACCAACTCTGCCGTTAATAAAAGTGCAGATAAGTCTGAAAACCCAGCCACACTTGTTGCAAAGAGGTATTTTTCAGGATTTGATGATGCACATGATACCTACAATGCGATATCAAAAGCAAGTGACGGAAAAATATACTATGTATTATCTTCTACCAGGCACGATGTGGGAGGACAATTCTATAGCTACGACCCACTGACTGATAAAACAGAATTTGTGGCAGATTTATCCGAAGCTTTAGGCGAAAAAGAACAAAAATATATTGCACAGGGTAAAAGCCACGTAGAATTCTACGAGAAAGATAATAAATTGTATTTTGCTACTCACCTTGGATATTACCAGATGATTGACGGAGCAGAGAATGTACCAACAGTGGCTCCTGAAGGTTACCAATTATACCCCCGGAGGACACTTTCTTTATTATGACTTAAATACAAAAGAGATTAAGAGCCTGTCGCTGGCTCCCGAAGGTGAGGGTATAATTACCATGGTAATGGACAAGGAACGTGATCAGTTATATGGACTCACATGGCCGAAAGGATTGCTGATTCATCATGATATAAAATCAGGAACCCTTCGTAATTTAGGGCCTGTGACTAAAGCCGGAGAAACGAAGTTGGGTACAGATGACTTCAGGGTAATATGTCGTTCGATGTTTGTGGATCCACGCGATGGAAATGTATATTATTCTACTGCAGAAGGGGATATATATTACTACAACCCGTCTCTGGCTGCTCCGGAAAAACTTGAAGGTGTTGATCTGCGGATTGACTACTTTGGTTCCTATGATCCTAAAGATGCGGGCAGCATGGGCTACAACTGGAGAAAAATATATTGGTATGAACCGGAAAACAAAGCATATGGGGTACATGGTAATTCCGGCTACCTGTTCACTTTTGATCCGAAAGAAAAGAAAATTGAGGTAATAGATCGTATCACTTCCGAGCCGTCAAAGAAAAGTGGAATGTTTGACCAGTTCAGCTATGGATACCTTGGTTTCACGATAGATAAAAACGGAATAATCCATTACTTAACCGGAGCCCCCCCTATCTATGAAAACGGAAAAAGAGTTACAGGGCTTGATAAAATTAACATGGGAGCGGCAAAAGGACTGGAACATCTCCACCTTGTTACTTACGATATTACGAAAAAGAATATAAAGATATGGGACCGGTGTTTTATGAAGACGGAGCCTATCCCACTTATGTAAACTCTATTGCTATAGACGATGCCGGAAACGTATATACACTGGCACGTTTCATGCACGATGGAAAAGAGATAGAGGATTTGATTAAAATTCAATTACCGTGACTTGAATAATCCGCAGTATTGAATTTCAGACTATAAGATTTATTGACACTTTTTGTGCAAAGTCTTAAGTGATTTGAAATTTTTCAGCCTGATTATGGATTGTGCAAAATACTCTTTGCACAATCCTTTTTGGGTTAATATATAATTAAAATTGTTACTCAAGCAAAATGCCCGGTCGGTGAAATATTTGTTTGATTGAAGATGTCAAAAAAACACATTATAACCTTACTTTATCGATACGCTTACCGAAGAGGTAACATTATAATGTTCAATACAGAATGCCAAGCATTGTTTATTCTCACAGTAGTATTTTTTTTAGGGAGAATTCCGGTGATATCTTTATTAACGGGATAAAGGTTCTGTTGATTAAATGGATCAGATAATTTGTTAGAATAATTAATGACTTTAAATTATGTTTTTGCGATTTATGAGGAAGAAAATGCGGTAACTCAAACTCCTATTTCGTTATTAATTTTTTTTCTTTGTACATAGTGTGTAATTTAAAAACAACAAATTTACAAATTGACCCGGATGTTATTTTATAATTTGCATCAATCGTCACAGAGATAGCTATAAGAGTAGTAGAAGTCCCGGCTCTTATAAAGTTTTGCAAAACCGGGAGTTAATGCTCTGTAGAGTGTTCGTGATTATAAGAAAATTCCCTGGTGATGGATGGATAAATTTTACAACATAATGATTATCAGATTAGTCACCTTATTGTTTTTGCAACTAGCTGCTTTTCAGCTGGTAGCAGAGACATCTATCTGTTACCGTGATTGCATTGTCATGCAAAAAGGGGGGGATTCCCTAGTGGTCGAAAATTCACAGATAAAACGCGTATATCATTTAAATCAAGGGAATCTGATTACCAGGTATATTCAGAATAAAACGAACCGGTTTGTATGGCAATCACAGTCTGAGTCACCCGATATGAGCCTTCCGGGATATAATAGCTCTTCTGCCCTTGTATCTTTCAACAGCTATGTGGTAGCTGAAAGCTCATTAAGAGAGGCGTATGTGGAAGTTGAAATCATATATGACATCAAAAAGTTGCTCATAAAGCGTGTAATCAGGCTATATCCCGAGTCACCTGTAGTGGGAATGATTTCTATTTCAAGGGCAATATGTCCAATATCGGATGGTATGATAAACAGTTTATAGATAATGAACTGACGGATGTGAGATTTGTCGCTTCCCGTAAAACGGCAAATCGAATACCAGTACTGGAAAGTGTATCCTTTCAGGGAAAACATTGGCAGTATAGGATTATAAGTCTGTTTGAGATGACAGATCATCTGAACAGCCTGGTAATGGTGAACGACTATCAGTCTTACAATGAGAGGCTTTATAAGGGGAATCTGTTGTTTGCCCTCAATAATGAAAATGAACAGGGTTTCTTTATTCTTAAGGAATCTCCCTCTTCTCTTGCGCAGTTGAAGTATCCTTCAGCCGATTATCTGGCTTCATTCGGAAATGTTAAGGCCATTGGCCTGGGAATAGATGAGAATGATATTAGTACAGACAAATGGACCCGTGGATATTCGACCGTTTTCGGTATTTTTTTCTCAAAATGAGTATAATGCTCTTGTTAATCTGAAAGCATATCAGTCAAAAATAAGAAAGATTATCTCTGACAGAGACGAAATGATTATGATGAATACCTGGGGGGGTGATCGCGGGGGGGTTGGAAAACGCATCAATGAAGAATATATCCTCAGTGAGCTGGAGTTATGTCATAGGTTAGGGATAACCCATTTTCAGATTGATGACGGATGGCAAGCTGGTAAAAGCCCTGCTACAACAAGTGGCGGTTCGTTCGATAAAATTTGGGAGAGGTCTGACTATTGGATTCCCGATCCGGTCAATTTCCCAAAAGGATTGAAAATGTTGTTGAAAAAGGGCGAGAGCTTGGAATAGAAGTATGTTTGTGGTTTAATCCGAGTTATACCGATAATTATGATGACTGGTTGCAGGATGCAAAAGTTCTGATCTCGTTAAACAGGAAATATGGAATCAGGACTTTCAAAATTGACGGATTAAGAATTCATAACAAACTCTCTGAAGAGAGGGTAGACAGCTTCTTTCCACAGTTTCGGAGGCATTAAATCATGATGTGGTTTTTAATCTGGACGTTACTGCAGATAAACGATTCGGTTATTTCTACAAGAACAGTTTTGGAAATATTTTTCTTGAAAACAGATATACCGATTTAGGAAATTATTTTCCTTACTGGACTTTGAGAAATTTATGGACATTGTCGAAATATGTTCCTTCCCGTAATTTGCAGATTGAGTTTTTGAATAAATGGCGTAATAATGAAAAATATGGAAACGATTCTTTTGCCCCCCCGGAAATTACGATTTTGAATACCTTTTTGCGATTACTATGATGGCACAGCCCCCCCTTGCGTGGATGGAAGCACATAATCTGCCGGAAGAGGCTTTGCACTTAAACATATATTGAATGTGTATAAGAAAATCCAATATGATTTGCACAGTGGTGTAATACTGCCAATCGGCGATGTACCGTCCGGAAAATCATGGACAGGTTTTCAAAGCATTAAAGATGGATACGGTTATTTTTTTAATATTCAGGGAAAACAACAAAAATAAAACTATGCAATTGAATACATGGTTAAAACCAGGGACAAGCATTGAATTGGAAAGGATTTTGGGTGAAGGTGATAATTTTCACGTAAAAGCGGGTGAAGATGGACAAATTAGTTTTAAATTAGTAACGGAGAACAGCTATTCACTTTATAAATACAAAATAGTGCAATAATATGAACAGAAGAAAGTTTATCAAAAAAAGCATAGTTGGAGGCACGTCTTTACTTGCTGTCTCAAACATTAACATGGCAAATACCTGGGCTCAGAGTGATAATAAAAGTAAAGTGCCTGCCATCTTGGGTGGCCAGAAATCATATACGGGACAGTGGCCTGTATGGCCCGAGTGGAATCCAGCAACCGATGAAAAGCAACTTATTGATGTGATGCGTAGTGGTGTCTGGTCCAGGAGTAAGCTCACAGATGAATTTGAAAAAAAATGGGCACAACTAATGGGAGCTAAACGCTCTCTGGCGGTAGTAAATGGGACCAATGCACTGAACACATCATTGGCTCAGTTTGAAATTGGCTGGGGGGGCGATGAAGTATTGGTGACGCCCTATACCTTTATTGCATCCGTATCATGTATTTTATTCAATGGAGCGATTCCTGTTTTTGTGGATGTTGATCCGGAAACGTTCCAGATGGATCCGGATAAAATAGAAGAGAAGATTACTCCTCATACCAGGGCAATTATTCCCGTGCACATTCTTGGGCTACCCTGCGATATGGAAAGAATTATGAAAATTGCCAGGAAACATGATCTACTGGTTATCGAGGATGCATGCCAGGCATGGATGGCAGAAATAAACGGGAAAAAAAAGTAGGGACCTTTGGAAACGCGGGATGTTTTAGTTTTCAGAATTCCAAAAACATGGCTATCGGGGGGAAGGGGGGGTGCAATTATAAGCGATGATGATAATTTTATGGATCGATGTTATTCTTACCATAACTACGGTAATCCTTACGGATCAACTGCGGGGCAGATAGGTGCAGGTACCGTCATGATCGGGACAAAGCTGCGCATTACAGAGTATCAGGCTGCGATAGGTTTGGCGCAGATGACACGATTGGTGGAACAGACCAATCAGCGTAATGATAATGCATCTTACCTCAGATCTAAAATAGAGGTCATTCCGGGAATCATGCCGTATAAATTGTACAAAAATGTGACGAAAGCAGCTTACCATCTTTTCCCATTCAGGTATAACAAGGAACATTTCAAAGGATTATCGAGAACAGAATTTCTGAATGCATTACGGGCCGAAGGTGTTCCATGTTCAAGTGGCTATAGTGAACTGAATAAAATGCCCTATCTGAAAAATGCTTTTGAGAGTAAATATTATCAGAAATTTTATCCGAAGGAAAGGTTGAATTATGATAAATATGCAGAGGAGAACAAATGTCCATTAAACGAGAAACTATGTAATGAAGAGGCTGTCTGGATCCCTCAGAACGTATTGCTTGGCACCAAAAAGGAGATGGACAATATTGCAACCGCGATTGGAAAAATTCAGCTGAATGCCGAAAAGATTGTTGCAAAAACAAAATAAGTTGAATATGATGAATAAAAGCTTCTTCCTGAAATTTTTACCAGTCATCATTGGACTGTTGATAATTTGTTTTCAAACCCACGCGGGGGGGAAATTGATGAAGATCAATATCTGTGGAAAGCCGGTGTTGCACGTACAGTTATTACCCCCCGGAGTCATCGGTATGGATGGCCGGTTATGCAAGCAGAACTTCTCCTTCGGAAGGGACGTTGCACGACCTGTGGGCTAAGGCACTATTGTTAGAAGATGCATCGGGAAATCGCTCTCTGCTAATTACCATGGATATTCTGGGTGTTCCGAAAGATTTCTCCGATGAGGTGAGAAAATGGATAAATATTAAATATGGACTGGATAATGCCCAGATCATTCTTAGCAGCTCCCATACACATTCAGGGCCGGTCATCTCTCGCGCTCTGAGGTATATTTATCCCATGAGTGAACAGGATTGGAAGGCAGTGGATCAGTATACGGAAGAGCTGAAAAAAAACTTTTCTACCTGGTTGATCAGGCCATGAAAGAGTTGCAACCTGTAAGGATATTTACAGGTAGTGGAATTACTCGTTTTCAGGTCAACCGCCGTAACAACAAAGAAGGCAGCATAACAGCTACGTCTGAATTGAAAGGACCGAATGATTATGCTGTTCCGGTCATAAAAATTGAAACGGAAGGCAAGCAGTTGTTAGCCGTAGTATTTGGATATGCATGTCATCCAACCACATTGTCAATCAATCAATTTTCGGGCGATTATCCGGGGTTTGCCCAAATTGAGCTTGAAAAGCTTTATCCAGGTGCCACTGCTATGTTTTTCCAGGGAGCAGGAGCTGATCAGAATCCAATGCCACGCCGGAGTATCCCGCTGGCGGTACAATATGGAAAACAAATTGCCGCAGCTGTAGAGCGGGTGCTCTCCGAAGAGATGGACTTGCAGGTGAGTAAGCTTATTACAAAATATTCCGAAATAAATCTATTACTGGATGAGCCATTGCCAATTGAGGAACTTGGAGAAATTGCCAAGAAGGATGATTATCAGCCAGATGGGCGAAAGGTATGATCTCGGAGCTGAATACGAAGGGACATTTGGCCAACTCCTATCCTTTTCCGTTAGGATATTGGCAGATAGGTGAGCAGAAGTTGTTTGTGCTTGGAGGAGAATCTGTGATATCATACAGCATAAAGTTGAAACAGTCCTTCGGAGGGCAAATCTTTGTAATGTCTTACGCTAATGATGTGATGGGTTATATACCATCAGAAGTGATCTTGGATGAGGGAGGATACGAAGGGGGGGATATTTCACAACGGGTATATGGTTTACCTTCCAAATGGAGCAAATCATCAGAATCAGCAATTATTACCGGATTTAAAAACATTGTTACAAATTAAAAATTGACATCGTGAAAAATAATTATTTGTTATACAGTGCGTTGTTGCTTTTGATTGCTGCGTTTATTTTCGGTTGCAGCCTGTTGTTTTCCAGTTGTGGATCGACAGGAAAACTGCCGGAAGATTACTTCAAATATTCACGTGAACATAATATGATACTTGGAACCTATTCAGGCTTGCCAAGACTCTCTAACGGCCGGGCAGATCTTGATAGGCTGATTGATCAGTTGAAAGATCTGAACGCAAATACATATAATTGGCTAATATGGCAAAATGAAAACGACTGGGATGACCTGAAGCTTTTTCTTCCCATGGCATTAAAAAAAACAGGATCGCTGTATGGGTTTCCTTAGTGCCCCCCTTCCGAGTCGAAACCAAAAGCGAAATGGAACTCTGAACCTTTTGGCCTGGACTATATCAGATGGTCGGAAGAGATCGCGAAACTTAGTGCAGATTACCCTAATCTGGTTGCTTTCAGTATTGATGATTTTGTACATAATCTTACTTTTTATACGCCTGAGTATGTCAGGAAAATGACAAAAAAAATCGATGAAATCAATCCATCACTTCAATTTATTCCCTGCTCCTATTATAGGCAGATAACGATTGATTTTGTAAAGAACTATTCACCAATGCTCGATGGAATACTGTTCCCATACAGGGCAGAGTCTGAGGGAGGTAATCTTCAAAATGCAGGATTGGTTGAGCAGGAGATTGCGAAACTGAGAAGCCTATTCAATGAGCAGATGCCAATTTACATCGATGTATATCTGACAGCTCATTCCCGTCTGGGCGCTTCAACCCTCTGTACGTATCGGAGGTAATAAGAAGCGGGAGGGAATATGCCGATGGTGTATTGATCTATACACATCCCAATCCGGTAAATGATTCTGAAAAATATCAGATAGTGAAGGCGGGATTTACAAATAATTAGTTACCAACTTTCGCACGTTCACATATTACAGCTAAATGCTATATTGAGAACGATTTGTAACCCGTCCCCCCAATTCACTTTTTATCGTATGGGATAGTAATTAATTCTTGAGAAACTTGAAATAATAATATTACTTACATAATGAAAACAAACAAAATAACAAGAAGATCGTTTTTAACAACCGTATCGGCCGGTACTGCGTTAGCTGCTACTGCCGGGTCAATAGATCCGATAAAAAAAACATAGCTGACACATATGTAAAAGGGAGTAGTAAATTAGCGGCATTGGGAGGAGAGCCATTGGTGAAAAATAAAGTGTGGCCCAAATGGCCGTATGTTGACGAAAAGATTGTAGAGCGAATCTCAGAGACTGTTAGGAGTGGTAAATGGAACCGCATTGATAATGCCGTCAACGGCAATGTTGCACGTTTCGAAAAAGCATATGCCGACCTTCTGGGAGTAAAGGGTTGCGTAACAACCGGTTCGGGGGGGACACAAGCACTTCATACTGTTGTAGAGGCCATGGGTTTTGGTCCCGGCGATGAGATCATAACCTCCCCATATACCGATATGGGAACTATCTCTTCAATAATAAGTGCGAGGGCGCTTCCTGTTTTAGTAGATTTGGACAGAGAGTCGTTCCAGCTTGACCCGAAAAAAGTTGAGAAAAAAAGTTAACCGTAACACTAAAGCCATCATGCCGGTACATATGATGGGCCAACCGGTAGATATGTCAAGTATAATGAGCATAGCCGGGAAACATAACTTAAAAGTTATCGAGGATGCATGTCAAGCTCATCTTGCGGAGTATCAGGCAAGCGTCTGGGGACTATTGGTGATGCCGGGTGTTTTAGTTTTCAGACAAGCAAGACTATTTGCTGCGGGGGGGAAGGTGGTGGTATCATCAGCAACAATGAACAGTTGCTGGATGATTGTTATACTGTAATGAACCATGGGACCAGCAGGCAGGGACGTCACAAAACCATCGGGCCAAAATACCGTATGAATGAGTTTGAGGCAGCAGTACTGCTTGAACAGATCACACGTGCAGAGGAGCAATTTGAAGTACGTAACCGCAATGCTGCATATTTAAGTTCAAAGCTTAAAGGATTTAAAGGGCTTGTGCCACAGAAATTGTATAAGGGAACAACCAAAGGTTCCTTTTACCTTTACACGATGGCATATCACAAGGAACACTGGAATGGCGTTCACCGGGATGTTTTTCTAAAGGCGGTTTCTGCTGAGGGAATAAACCTGAGTCCTTATATCAGGAATGGTTTGCATAGAGAGCCTTGGACAGAAAATATTCTGGCAAGAAAAGAGTACAAAGCTATGTATACAGCAGAGAGGCTTCGTCAGTTTAAATCAGATTTGAATTTGCCTAATTGCGATTGGGTATGTGACAATATGGTGATGCTATGGGCTTCGGGGGCCGTTATTGGCAACAGAGAAGGATATGGATGATGTGATAAATGCAATCATGAAGGTCTATGAGAACAGAGGACAGCTCCATCTAATCTCATAACTTTATATAACTGCCAGGTTTTGCTAGCCCTGTTATGAAACTTATTTTGTGGCAGGGTTACGATATTTAACAATATAAATTTCAATTTCACAATTATGAAAAATTACGGAGTATTTAATATTATTTTTAGTGGTATCTGTTTCCTCTATCTGAGCGGTTGTATGAATGCTCAGGAATCAACTTCAAGTGCAAAAACCTGGAGCATAGATGATGAAGGATGGATTGTTACAAAAGATGGAAAGAACGTGGAAAACAGATTCTTTGCCATCGGCACATGGCATGTGCCAGGCTATGTATTTACCCAGGAGCCCGAAGCAGACAGTCTTGCATATGTTCAAAACGAGTTGCTCTTCAAGAAAAAGACCTCACCTTTCAATATGCTGTTTATGTCGTTAGGCAACGAAAAGGAGTATATGTCGGACAAGATTCATATTTTGAATCCCTTTTCACCAATACTCCATGGTTATCTTGACAGGATAGAAAGTTTACCCGACAGCGCAGATAAAGATTATTATAGAAGCCAATATATAAAAAAAAGGAAGCCGACAATCCCGATTTTATTCAGTATCTCGATTCTCAGATAATTGCCTTATTGGGTAAAAAAAACCCACGATAAATATATATACTCTCATATAGACGAGATAGCATTGGGAGGGGTAAGCAAATGGGCTGTTCCCCCCCTGCAGTAGGGACCTTGATCAACCAAAGGCTTAAAAAAACATGATCCGGAAGCTCTTGTATATGTTGATCTGCTGGGACATGCCAAGGGGGGGAGTACCTATCTTTTGAAAAACGTTATCTCGAAAAGAATGAAACGATGCCGGCTGATCCCCCCTATAATTTGATTAGTGAGGATGCTCGCAAATGTAAATTCCCGCTGCTCGGATTTTATGAAGCTTATGACGGTACTCCAGTATATCAATTTACAAATGGAGAATACTCATATAACAAATATGATCGGGAAACGCTGATAAATATATGGAAGGAGAACATCCGGATTATTTCTGAGGATTATAAAGGAAACGGAGATGTATTCGGAATCAATGCATTTCTTGATTTCTATGCATATCCCATACTTGCAGGCATTACTGTTGATGCACTTAGAACCGGATTGGGGGGGAGCAAAGTCCCTATATGGTTATATTTTGATGGAAATGGATATGCAAAGCCGTCGAATTTAACTCCTTCTGATTATCTGAAAATTGTAAAATGCCAGATATACACTGCAATAATACATGGTGCTACAGGAGTGCTTTTCTGGAATGACTGGTCCAAAACACCGGAAGTTTTTGACGAGCTGGTTCCAATAATGGAAGAGCTGAATAATAATCTTGCAATAATTAAGCTTAATACACTTGAAACAATGGTTGATGGGGGGGATCAACATGTAACGATAAAAGGTGAAAAGAGTGGAAAAAAATATATTATTGCAACAAATACCAGTAAAACCGATTCAATCTCTTTTACCATGCCTGCCGGAGACATCAAGGTATTGTCTCCCATGGAGGTGTATCTTGCAGATTTGCAGTGATATGGAGGTGCTTTTGTTCTTTTAGTATAGTCCGCTTATATTCTGAGAAAGTGAACAAGCATTCATACTTTGAGCTTTCTATCAGGTTTAATGAAGGTATGCAGAATAATTTAAATATTATAAAAATTAGATGAAATGATAAGCAACAGACAGCGGAAAGTGATAAAATTGCAATTGATTTTCTTTTTCTTTTTTTTGCATAGCGGGGTCAGCATTCCCAAATGCTTTATATGCTACCCCACCCGGGACAAGTGGAATAGGAATTGCTGTTTTTGATGTGGATGCTACTCCACCAATTGGCAGCAGTCTCACTTACGACCCGATGATAAATTCCGGGGGGGAACAAACACTGAGGGCTAGGGGGGGCATTGTGTTGTTGGGCGGAGGCGAGCCCATCGTTTTGTGTTCTGTAGACTGGATAGGAATTGCCAATGAGTCACAGGATATATTCAAGGAGGCTTTGGCTGAAGCTGCCGGCACTATCCCCAACAGGGTGGTAGTACATACTGTTCATCAGCATGATGCTCCGATATGTGATTTCACAGCTGAGAAAATTTTAAAAGATAAAAATATTCCTTCAGGTTGTTTTGACGGCACTTTTGCCCGGGAGGTAATCCGAAGGCTTCAGTCAGCTATCCACTTGTCACTTAACGACGTTAAGGAGGTAACAGATATAGGTATAGGCAGTGCGGAAGTGTATAAGGTTGCTTCAAACAGGAGGGTTTATAAAAAAAGAGGGACGGATTGTGGCTATGCGTGGTTCTTCAACCAAAGATTCCATCCTCCGTTCCATGCCTGAGGGGCTGATAGATCCGGAAGTGTCGCTTGTAAGTTTCTGGAACAATAATACTCCACTGGCTGTATTAAGCTTCTATGCAACACATCCACAGAGTTATTATCTTACTAAAATAGCCAATCCTGATTTTCCAGGTATTGCCCGTTTTCTGCGCCAGTTGGCTGTGCCGGATGCCATGCACATACATTTCAACGGCGCAGGAGGTAATGTGGCAGCCGGGAAGTATAATGATGGCAGCCATGAAAACCGTTTAATCCTGGCTAGGAGAATGGCAGATGGAATGGAGCGTGCATGGAACAATACTAAAAATACAGTGTCAGACAGGCTGACCTGGGGGGGTGGAATACCGAAAATCTATTATTGCCCTATAGAGATAAAGTCAAAGAGATAGAGACGGAAATGAATCAAATGAACAGCCGTTTACTTGCCAACAATATGGGCCGTTTGGGCTGGTATAAGAGAAGAGTTGAAGGGAAGGGTATAGAAATAGCCTGTTTGCGGATCCATAACGCCCGTATACTATTTATGCCGGGAGAACTCTTTATTGAGTATCAACTGGCAGCTAAAAAGATGTTTCCCGATAATTTTGTTGCGATGGCTGCTTATGGCGATTATGGTCCGTTTTATATCGGAACAGAAGAAGCCTATGCTGAAGGAGGGTATGAGATTGAATCCAGTCCTGTAACCGCTGAATCGGAAAAGTTGATTCTGGCAAAGATTAAACGCCTTTTAAGCCGCAGCGTTATAAATAGCTCTTATGACCTTTTGACTTATAGAGACCGTAAAGGGAATGTCTTACCCATAACTAATAAAAATGAATGGAGCGGAAAAAGGGAGGATATACTGAAAATATGCAACTTGTGATGGGAAAACTTCCGCAACGGCAGAAGAAAAAAATTGCATGTTGAATATTCCGACACAGCTGTTTACGATACATATATCCGTTACACCATAAACTTTGAGGTGGCACCATCAGAAAAAGTGTTCGCTTATCTATACCGCCCAAAGAATATTTCGAAGTTGTTACCTGCCATACTTGCCCTTCATGGGACCGGTGCTGAAGGTAAGAAGATAATTGATGGTGCTGCCGGCATTAAAAACAGAGCCTATGCAAAAGAACTGGCAGAGAGGGGGGATATGTGGTTATTGCGCCGGATTATCCGAGTATGGGTGAACTGGGAAATTACGACTTCGCGAAAGACCGGTATAATTCAGGAACAATGAAAGGCATTTATAATCATATTTCCTGTATTGATCTGTTGCAGTCTCTTCCCTATGTTGATAAGAAGAGAATTGGGGTTATCGGGCACTCTTTAGGCGGTCATAACGCCCTTTTTGTAGCAGCTTTTGACCCACGAATTAAAGTTGTTGTTTCCAGCTGCGGATGGACACTCTTTGATTACTACCATGCAGGTGAAAAAGTATTATTCAATATGGAAGCCGTTTGGGACCCTGGGCACAAGAAAGGTACATGCCCTTTATCAGAGACAAATTCGATCTGGATGCTGAAAAGATCCCTTTCGATTTTGATGAAATTATTGCAGCAATTGCTCCCAGGCCTTTTTTTTCAAATTCTCCGATATATGACCTCAATTTTTCTGTAGAAGGTGTAAGAAAGTGTGAAAGCCGTGTCAGGGAAGTCTATCGCTTTATGAATGCAGATGATGCGGTAAAATTTGTTTATCCTCGCACAGGCCACGATTTTCCCTCTGAAATAAGGGAAGATGCATACCGCTTTATCGACAACTATCTAAAATGACAAATATATAATAATTAAAAACAAAATGAAAAGTTAATTGTAATTTTAACGTTAGGTATCATAGTTATATCTGCGTGTAAAGAATCAAAAAAAAGAAGCAGAAGAGAGCGTTATCCCTGAAAACAGCGCGATTTCACAAGATCTCTTTATTCCCGAGAATGAAGGTTATTCCCTCTTTGGGAAGATAATTTTGAAGGTACAGAACTGGACACTTTAAAATGGAAAGTCAGGGGAACCGGACCTCGCCGCATTGGTTACAACGACCCTTCTATGGTTGCCGTAAATGATGGGTGTTTACTTCTTATGTATGACATCAAGAAAGACAGTATTATGGGTAGTGCCGTAGGAAGCTATCAAACATTTAATACTACCTATGGTTATTTCGAATGCCGTGCCCGCCTTCAAAAATGTAGTGGGCCCTGGGCGGCATTTTGGATGCAGTCTCCACTGATATCGAAAGGTGAAGATCCTGCAGTTTTTGGTGCGGAAATAGATATTTTGAATATTTCAAGGAGCTAGGAGACGATCATATGACACATTGTGTTCACTGGCTTATGGGCCAAACCAGAAATCGGTAGGACGTCTGGACAGTGACCTGAAAGGGCTTTCGGAAGGTTTTCATACCTACGCACTTGAATGGACACCGGAGAAATATGTATTCTTTATTGATGGACTGAAGTTTCATGAGATAAGTGAAGGCGTATCGAAAATTGATCAGTATATGATTCTCAGCATGGAGATACCGTCAACGCTTGAAGGAATAAAGAATGCTTGTGCTCCTGATACTTTTATGGTAGATTATGTAAAAGTATATAAAAAGCAATAACTTTTGCTGCAGAGCCAGGGCATTAAATAGAAAATTCATCAAAAATATATTTGGGTATGCTGCACTGACATTTTAAACAGAGATGACCTTTTAAATTGGAGCACCCATTATCCCGTCATTCCACAATACGGGCTTGTAATTGTGTTCAGTGAGCCATTGTACGGTTTTTTTCCAATCGTTGGAAATGGTCCGGTAAATAGCTATTATAAAATGGCCAGAAATATTGCTCATGCGTAAAAATATCCATTATTTCAGCACAATCCGGGTTTTTGGATATTGATTCTAATGTTGGAACAATTTCGTTTAGGGGGGGGTTGAATTGCAAACCATATCGGTTTTACAGAAAATGATTCCGCTGTCAAAATCCATAAGTAAATCATGGGTTGAAAGATACCTCGAACGATCTTCATCCAACCCCCCCAAATTGATATTCCAGCCGTTTTGATTATGTGCAAAATATGCACTTAAAACGCGAATGCCTTTATTTGCCAATGGTTTAAAGGCAGAAGGATTCAAATCCCAATGTATATTTGTCATGATGCCATAAGTTTCTTGCCCTGCAAAACGAAAAATTTGTTCTGCAACCATATCTAAATCATTAATTATTTTTCAGGAGGAGTATTTTGATAAGGTCTGTCGGGTTTATTTGTATATGCATGGAAGGCTAATTTTAACCAATCAGAATTATCAATCCATTCACTCTTATATCTATCCGGAAATTCGCATAAAGTGAACTCTTTTTCCTGAGTGTATTCTAAACCATCTGAATAATAAATATTTAAATGATATTTTGTCCCATATTTACGATGTATTTCACGAAGTCCTTTCAGATAGAAGCAATCGAAGAGTGAGGTGTATTTTTTTTCGGGCAATATCTCTCAGGAAGAAAATATTATCATCAATATTCAGGCTGTAGCGGGGGGGAAAAGAATTCCTGTCCCAAATGACCCGGATACTATGTGATTTTTGTCCTAAATAATCACCTGCAGTTGCAGTAATCTCAGTCTCTTTATCTTCAATGATGATCTCTGCCGTAAACATAGTATCATTGCGCTGAGCGATTACCCCATTTACAATAACTTTTTGATTAACAGGCGCTGTTCCTTTAACTCTGATTTTCAAACCATTATCCGTCTTTTCGCCATGTCTCCAGTTTAAGATAGCACCATGAAAGGGTTCATTTATTTTTATTTCCGAGTGTATGTCAATTATACCTGAAGCATTTACCCGGCCTGGTGTGGAATTGTTAAAAAAATGATCCACCGGAGGGTAATGAACTTCCATGTATAAAGTCTGCCTGTTTATCATTTTCAATATTGGTCTTCCACTTAAATGATTCATCTGCATAAGTATTATAAATAAAACTCGACCCCCCCACAGCTCCGGATATTACATGTTTCAAAAAAACTTCTTCTATTGGATTTCATAATTTTTCCCTCCTGAATTATTGAATTAATTTGTTCGATTTTGATTTATGTGAAAAGGGTACCAAGTAGATACATGCGAAATATGGATGTACTTTATTTCAAAAACCACTCAAAAAAAATGAATATAGCACTTCGTTTGATTCTGCATTCGGGCTATGCTCGGGACGGTTGGTCATGGCAACCCGGTGGGTATATCCCAACAGTTTATTTACGGCGATAGAATGGTTTAGCGGAATCCAACGCTCAAGAGGATCGGACGATCCGCCGGAAACAAGAAAAGGACGAGGAGCCATGAGTGCATGAAGCTCATGCAGGTCGTATCCTTCATTACGAAGCATTGGATATAAACCCCTGGCATTCTTCCCTGTCTTGCTCCAGGTATGATTCCATGGTGGCTTATAATAACCTAAATACCACGGTTCCCAGTAATTGACGTTTCCTCCTTTTGTTTCGTCAAAAACAATACCGGGGGGGTCGCCCCCCCACGCTGCACAGGCAAACTTATCGTACAGGCAAGAGGCGAACAGAGCCCATTTTCCCCCCCGTATGAATGCCCTACAATTCCTATCCGTTCCGGGTCTACATCCTCTGACTTTGTCAGTGCTTCCAGTGCATTTGCTGCGGCGTAGGCCAATACTGATAAAGGCTGGATGGTTGCATTCTCTATGTTTGGATAATAGATGGAGTATGTTTTGTTTTTAGTTGTCACAGAAGTACCAAGGGAGAGAGTGACAAATCCTTTTTTTAACCAGTTGATAAGCAAAATCTTTATAGGGTTTTTCACCTATTCCCGCTGCTGTTTCAGGTTCGTAGAATACAGAGATCACAGCTGGTTTTTACCTTTCTTATCGGGAACAAGCAAATAGCCTTCCGTTTGTTCGTTGGGCGTCCAATAAAACCGTACTATGTACTGCATGAAATCTTCTCTTTTCTCTTTTCCGATAATTTCAAATTCCTGCTGATCTAATATAGGTGGCCATTCCCCCCATCATCTCCATCCAGCGGGAGCGGATCTCTTCACGCCTTTTTCTCCAATCGGCTCTATCCTTTACAGGGGGGGTACCATCGTAAAACTGCAGAGGAGTTCGATAGCCGTGGAAACTGTATTCGTACTCTTTTGGTGGATAGAAATAGGAGGCAATCGTACGCCAGGAATCTTCACTTACTTCTATAGGCGTAATCTTATAGGGATTGTTTACAGCGTGGTGGGCGGAAAGTTGAGCTACTTTTGCCTGAAAGGGAGTAACTGTGCAGGGGGGACGTAACTGTTTCCTACAACCGGTTTTTCAAATAATTTCTCGTACCATGTGCAAGAAGCCGTGTATCTTCCGTAGTTAATATCCAAATGATACCCATCCTTGCAAAAAGTATCTCCCAGACTGCTTGTCCTTCCGTTTTGTATGGCTGTGCCGGCAGGGATAATAATCTTGATTCCCATTTTTGTGCTGCACGGCAAGAGGCATCAATAATTGCATTGTACATCGAGATCTGATTGTTGCCGTAATTGGAAAAACCGGCATGAGTAGAAGTTTGTGCATATGCCCAGGTAGCGTGTAATACTATCTCCATGTCAGGATTGGAGGAGTGTTTTTCCACGAAACTTATCAACTGTTCAAGATATGGGCAATAGGACTCGTATTGGCCGGAAAGTGAGCTTACTTGTTGAAAAGAGATATAGTCCCACTCTTCATCACTAATAGCATCAATCAGCCTGTAACCTGGTGTAGTAGTCTTAATACCGTTTACAATTTTTCTATACGAATAGTTGGGAAAATTATTTACAGAATTGATGTAGTGTTTTCTAAAGAGCACCCGCCAATATACATGTTCCCGATTATAATGGTATCGCCATTAGCTTCAGCTAATCCTGCGAGGTAATACTCAATTGCATCTTCAGAGAAACTGTTCCCGATAGTTAGTAGTTTTATTTGTTTCGCATGAACAGAAGTTATTGAGATACAAAGCGTGAGAAAAAAATAGTGCGAATTTGTTCATCATTATATTGGTTTATAAACTGTTTATTGAAGTTTCGCATTTGTTACGATAAAAGCAAAATCTTGCAATTGATATTGGTTAGTGCCCCCCCGTCTTGACTAAAGATTGCATGGGTCGCAAAGAAACGGCTTTTTATAACTGTCGGATGTCTTACAAATATATTCTCTACATAAATGTAGTAGTCTCAAATGAGCAGCTTTTTATGAGTGCCCGATGAAATCATGCAGCCCTTTTGATCAGTCTTTTCATCAAAAGGGCAACAGCTCTGACCATTGCAACAAGCAGATACAAAGTTATAGAAATAATAATAACATATCCTATTTGGGTAAACATTTCATACCAGGGTGTTTTGAAAGTAATAATTGAAAAATATTTATCAGGAATGCTATGATAAAGCAGGCGGAAAGAATAAATATTTCTTTTTTTTAACCGCTTTGACGTTATAATTAAATCTTTCATCTTCATGCGTCTCCTTTAATAATTAAGTAATAATTGGTATAGAAAAACTCAGTTTAAGAAAATCTCATATATGGAATTTTATATTCTTCCGGGAAAGAGATCTTCTTTTGTTCGGTAATAGCCTGATTCCCCCCCAAATGGCAAAGCATTGTGGCAAGATAAGCTTCCTCAACAATATTTTTCCCTTTTTCGCCGGTAATACAAGCTTGGCAGAATGCAGACAGAATTTCATCGGAACCATCTTTCAGGGCTCCAATCATCGATAACCCGTCATTTACATGAAATTCTCCTTCAATGATGTTGTGAGGAGTATACCTCTCTTTTGTCTCAGGTCGCCAGCTTGGGCCGGCAGCCGGCACTGAGGCATATATTTTATTGCCTATCTGTCCGATTAATTGTTCAATACCCGATTTGTTACTACCGGCTTCATCTTCCAGATAATAAATGCCGGTAGCCAGGTTCATGGTACCTTTACTGCCAAGGATCTGATCCTCCATCCCATTAAATTTATTGGAAATAAGCGATTCATAATTGATTTTGACCCCCCCATTGGAGTAGTGATACACCAGATTTACACTATCATATACCTCTCTTCCGTCTTTCCAATATACGATGTCTCCTGTTCCTATCACTGATTCAGGCACCATCTGCATAGCCCAGCAGCAGACTTCCAATTGATGGGATGCCAATTCAGTCATTAACCCGGCTGAATAATCCCGATACAAACGCCAGTTGATCTGACGCTCCAGTTCCGGAGAAGGTACGGGGCGCCTCCAGTCATGGTTCCTGAACCAATGACAGCGTTCTCCCACAATTTCTCCGATTAAGCCGGAATGGATCATTTGTATCCCCCCCTTTATATACTTCTTGTCGTACATACGCTGCATGCAGAAATAGAGAACTTTATCCGTTTTCCGATATGTATCGTAAATTGCTTTGCATTCCTCCATGGTTAAAGCCATTGCCTTTTCGCAATACACGTGCTTTCCCGCATCCAGGGCATCCAATGTCATAGGAGCATGCAGATAAAGCGGGGGGGTAGATATAATAACTCCGTCGATATCAGCAGATTCCAGCATCTTTCGATAGTCGGTATATGTCTTCGCGTTGGGACAAAGACCGGAAGCCTCTTTCAGGTTCGGGGGGGATATATATCACACAGAGCCACAATTTCGGCATGTTGCAGAGACAATACTGCGTGTATATTATACGTTCCTCTGGAACCCGTTCCGATAAATCCTATCCTGGCTTTCTCTTTTTTTTATTTCTTTGGCTTTATCCGGGGGGGTAAACGACTGCAACCAGGGGGGGGTCGTAGCTAAAAGCGCGGCT
>JMBV01000253.1_pt1 | contig 19451 bp, 28 predicted proteins | sample 616531 | NCBI WGS metagenome assembly JMBV01 (sample SAMN02727904, study PRJNA239997) | anaerobic digester metagenome | biome: anaerobic digester; isolation source: mesophilic anaerobic digester inoculated with municipal waste water sludge... | place: Germany: Bielefeld University, CeBiTec ...
CATTTCTACTATAGAATTTGTTTAAATTATTCTTTTGTGTCTCCACTAACTAGGTCAACTACCACCGAAACATTAAAATATTTTTTTTAGTACTTTTTTTTCTTAAAATTATGCTCATCTTCTACAAACTCAAAATGGTCATGAAAGAGCTTGAATCTCAGGATTTCTATATAATTTCCTTTTGTATCAACGCTATGCACTCCACATGCAACGAGCGGGGTGGATTGATGTCTTTTACATTGTCGGTAGGCGGAAACACGTCATCGCCACTTTTTGCACTATCGGTAGGCGGGAACATATCCACTAAATTTGCATAGTTAAACCGAATGTGCTTTTCAGCACAAATAGAATTTATCTTTGGGATGTTTACCCACAGGAATCCTCTACTTCTCTTCAGTGTATCTTTCTTGCAGCAAAAATCCCTTGGCCTCGCTAGGGCGTAAATCCCAATATTTTTGCAAAAGGTAAATGACTTTCTCATCTTCAACTTTAGCTTCCTTCAGAGCCGCAGCTGCCTTTTCAATCCCAATGACTCTTTCTTCAAAGGCAGCTTCATCTAGCCTTGCATTGCCATCTTCTCTTATTCGTTCCAACAGTTCACTTCCAAATCCCGAAAGGGAAGCTCTAATAGAACGTGCCATATCTATTCCTCCTCTAAATTCTAATTTATTGCACTATTGATAGACAAATTGGAATTTGTTGGTTACTTGTATTCACTCGGAATAGGAATATTAAATCTCTCACACAATAGTTTTACATCATGCACATCATTTTCATCATGCTCATAGCCTAGATGAAATAACACTTGATATTCAGCATCAATACATCTGACCATTTTATCGCCTATTTTCCCAATGCCGCTAAAGACTTCTGGAGGATATGCTTCTCCCTCAAAAACAATGTATCCTTGTTCGTTGAATTTAAATATATGAAGATCAATTATCCTACCTTTACTATCCTTATAAACCTTATGAGATGTGGTAGTATATGCTTCGATAACTTCAGCAAAGCCATTTTCTTTTAATATTTCAATAAACTTTTTACCATTACTTTCTTCCACAAATAAATCAATATCGTTGTGTACTCTTGTTTCTTCTTCTAATAGTGCATCTACTCCCCCCCAACCGCCATCAATCCATATGTTAATTCCATTTTCTTCAGCGTACGTTATTATCTCAATAGCGTCAGTTTTACTTACCATGTAATCCCTCCGTTCAAATTCCTATCTAATTTCATAAAATCCCAAAAAGTAGCCATGCTAAATTCCTCCCAAGTAATACTGTTAATTCATATAATCTAACTTAATAGCGCCTTTTCATATCCTCTTCGTAGGCGGCTAGAATACGCTGATATTCTTTTGGGTCATCATTCTCACAGTCCAGTTTTATCACTCGATCCACAATAGAATCTAAAGAATCAGGGTTGTACCAAGGTTCCTTAATTGTAAGATAAATGATCTTTTTTTTGTCTTTTGACGTTCGGCCATTTCTTTCAGCATCTGAATCTCTTTTTCATTTTTTTGTTACACTTTGAATTGGCCATACAATCATAAAATCGAAGGCATAATTATCATATTTATCACTACTACTTTTAGTGGTCAGATTATCAAAGAAATTGTAAGATTGGATAATTTCATTCCTTGCCCATATTTCTTCGGTACGTTAACTTTATAAAGTTCCGCCCATCGAAAGAAATTCTCCATTCCATCTTTTGTTGTATGAATTAAATTAATTAGTCCTTTCAAGTTCCCTTGAGCATTCAAAGCTTTAAGAAGGGCCTGATGCTTTTCCTTATCAGCGATACCTCGTAGTAATAATGTTTTCTCTGTTTCATTGTTCAAGAAATCAATAATCTGATCATACGCATTTTACGTCGGACATTTTATTCACTCCTTAACTAATAAAAATCGCTATTTGTTTTGAATATACCCAAATAAAATGCTATCAGTTAATCTCAAACAAAACAGCGCATCTTCAACTGTCGGCAATTCAATATCATTCTCATTTCTGTGGGTTCCGTAATCAGACATCATAGAGTAAATCATATAAATTGTTTTTGTCTTTGTCAGCTTTCCATCTTTATTTTCATTAAAAAAATTCTGCTAAATCTTCTTTTCTTAAATCTGATTTAAGGGCCCTATCTAAGTCAGCGACTGATGCAGTTGCACTGTCTCCACTAGTATTAAAGACACCTCTCATCCATTTTGCAAACTTTTCAGTCCCCCCCTTATATTTTGAAAATATACTTACAATACACGTCCTACATGATTCAATACAAGCTCCTGAATGGCCTTGTGTATAAGCGTCAACTGCAGATTTGTAAGCATCATATACTTCTATATGGTTACTTTTTATCCATGATTCAACAGAAAACATCTCACTTACTCTTACAAAGTCACTTTCCATGCAAGCAGAAACTTTAACTTTTTCAAATTCAATGGATATGTTTAATCCTAAAATCTCGTAAAGTTTAGCTAGTTCTTCAAAGTCTTCAACGCCATTTTCGCAAATGTATCTTACATTGAAAGATTTTGTTATTTCTTTTAGCAGGTTGATAATATCCTCATGCCTGTTTTCCTTATATAAATCCGAGAAAATACTATCTAAACCTAAGAACACATCGTATTCTTCGTTATTATTCTCGAATTTGTGCGCATAACCTTGATTATAAAAATATGGCACCAGATAGTCTATATATTTTTCGTAAAGGTCATTAAGCCCCCCCACACATTTTAATCTGGCCTTAAATTCCGAGTTTTTTTTCTTATAAAAAAAAGCCTGGTCTGCTAACTATTTCTGCAATTTTTGAAAGAATTATTTCTTTATCATTCATTTTTTTCACCTCACCTAATATTTAATAACTATAACTTTTTCAAAGTAGGTAACACTTTCTCTAAATATTCCTGCCAATATCCCTCGTCATCGCCTTCCATATCGTGAAGCCAATAGTACATAAATAATATCTCAAATTCCTGCTTTCTACCTTTTATAAAGGACTTTTTCGGCATTTTTCTATACAAAGAATCAAGATTAAAAAGGTTACTTTTTTTGCCTATAATCATAATCGTACTTTCTCCAATTATATTGACTCTTTCTTCTATGTGTTGAGGGCCAAATATCCTCATTATCAAAAAAAACTGTTTATCCAATCATAAGCAAAGGCAAGAAGATTTACTTGATGCTTTGCCCAGGTTTTCTCAATCCAATCAGTAATTTCTTCCGATATTGACGGTATCCCAAAATTAAACTTTTGCTCACTTTCTACCCTATGATATTCTTTTATAAAAAGAAAAAGCATTTCTGTCTGATCCTTAAGAAATGGTAACCTTTTAATTAGTCGTGAATAACAATCATATGAAGCATTTCTAAATTCACTATCAGTATTATATAAAAAGAAAAGGTCATTCTCCTTCATGATGTTTCCAATGTATCTGTGTATTTGCTTCCCGTACTCATTATAAATACTAACAGCCCATTCTCTAACTTCAGGATCGTACTCTCTTAGCTGCTTACGATATTTCTCCAACTTTTCATTATGGAGTACTGTTTTTTTCCTCAGCTTCCGTAATATTCAGATAGTTGTTAAAATACTCAAATACATAATCAACACAGATTTTAATATTTTGTGCACGTGCATCAATGTCAAATTCATTGAGTTTATCTTCCTTTTTCCTTCGTGCAATGTATTCCTCAATGCTTAGCATTCTTTCACCACCTCTCGCATGTGATTTTGCTATTCTTAGGAAGATTAATATAAAGCCAATAAATCATTTCGGCTAGTATCCAGAGTTAATCTTTTTATATCTCTGCTGATTAGATGAAGTCTTTTCAATTGCCTTTATATTACCTTCCATTTTATTTACGTAGTTTAAAAATAAAGTCCCAAGCAGAAGTCGATCCTTTCTGGGTATTCTATTCCATACATAACCCTTGAACAGATCTTTAACAAGAAAGACTTCACCTTCATTCAAGTTTTCAGTTTCCTTAATAGCTTCTTCTAGTAACTCATTAACATCACCCATGTTGTCATCTCCTTATCAATAACAATATCAACAACATTGTTAATAAGATTATATGCCTTTTACCAATTCCAGTCAATGAAAGAAAACCACCAATCAAGAGAATATATCTCCTGAATGGTGGTCATTCATGAAGGTTATGTTTATACATCTACTTCTACACCAGATTTAAATTCAATAGTTAGTTTATCATCATAGACCGTTATTTTCTCTATAAGTCTCCTTACTAGTTGCTCATCATACTCCTCAAGGAGGGTGGATTGTTCATTTAGGAATTTTTCCATATCTTCTAGCCTTTGCTTGGAGCCTTTTTTTGCCAGCTTCTTCTGCTAAAGCCTTATGCCTTTCCTCTCTGAGCCTGTAAATCTCATCAGCAATGTCGTTATAATCCTCTTTGGAATTGGCCAGTCTCAAAAGGTCTTTTTGTAATTCCTCTAGCTTTTTATCTATCTCGGAAACAACATTATTGTCCGTTTCACTTATCACTGTTTCTATATTTTCCTTTAAGGTAAGCAAAAAGCCATCCTTTTGCCCTATCAGTTTATTAATTGCATCCACCGTAGCAATACCTATCATATCCTCCAGCACGGTTCGGGAATGACAAGCTAACCCTGTATTCTCAAGCCTACTGACGCATCTCCAAACAATCGATTTTTTTTACCTCGGTTATTCCAATGAACTCTACGGTATATTTCGCCACACTCTCCACAGAAGATAATTTGCGAAAATACATGATTTGAACTAAAGTTTCTTTTCTTTCCACTAGTACTTATATGTCCTCTACTTCTACGAACTAACTCTTCTTGTACCTGCATGAAAATTTCACGCGGGATAATGGCTTCATGGTTATTCTCTACATAATACTGAGGTACGATTCCGTTATTTACAACCCTCTTTTTTTGTAAGAAAATCTACCGTATAAGTTTTTTTGGAGCAGTGCATCACCAATGTATTTTTCATTGCTTAATATTTTCCTTATAGTACTGGTATGCCACCTTTTTTTTCCCCCCCGCACCTGTAAGTATGCCATCAGCTTCAAGTCCTTTTTTTGATTTTATCCATACTGGAGCCTTCAAGATACTCTCGGTAAATCCTTTTAACTATTTCAGCTTCCTCCGGCACAATTACTAATCGCTTATTTTCATCTTTGGTATATCCTAAAAACCTAGAACAATTGACCATTACCTCTCCCTGTTGGTATCGGTATTGATAGCCAAGCTTTACATTCTGGCTTAATGACTGGCTCTCTTGTTGCGCTAAGGATGCCATAATGGTAAGCATAATTTCACCTTTGGCATCCAGTGTATTGATATTTTCTTTCTCAAAATATACCGCTACATTTTTATCTTTAAGTTTCCTGATGTATTGTAGACAGTCCAAGGTATTTCTAGCAAATCGGCTTATTGATTTGGTAATAACCATATCAATTTTCCCAGCCATGCACTCATCAATCATTCGATTAAATTCGTCGCGATTTTTTTGTATTTGTGCCGCTGATACCATCATCAGCAAAGATCCCTGCAAATTCCCACTCTGAATTCTTCTTGATAAACTCTGTATAGTGTTCAATCTGCACTTCGTAACTACTAGCCTGCTCATCACTATCTGTAGAAACTCTGCAATAAGCAGCGACCCGAAGTTTTGGTGTTTCATCTTCTTTTCGATTGTTGCCTACACGTTTTATTGCAGGTATAATCATTACATTTTTATTAACTGCCATCTTGCTGCACCTCACTTTCTATTAAGCTGTATACATATTCCGCTTGTGTAAAAGGATTTGTATGCTTCTGAATTACTTGTCCTATGGTAAAATTCTTAGAAATAGTAGGTTTATCTTCTTTCTTGGGTTCAAAGATTCTACCTAGCTCTTTTGCTCTCTTTACCCTCTCTGCTTCTGCTTTTTCGTAGGTTTCTTTATCAATGATGGCAGGATAATAATCATCACCAAGATAACGTTCATTTCTTAGCATCCTTCCAGCAGTTCCATGATAAGCATCTATTCCAGCAGTCTTTGCTGCGACCGATAAGGAAAGGCCTGATAAGTAACCCTTATACAAATTCCTAACCTTTTCAGCTTTTTCTTCATCGATAACTGCTATTCCATTCTCTATCCTATAGCCATAAGGCGTATGTGCCACTTTTCTCACATCCTTTCCCTTAGTGTGATTCCACATTTCAGAACAAAACCTATCTCTACCCTTGAGTAAACTATAATTTTTTTCAATATGATCATTGAAAATTTGCTCGTTAAAAGTGTTTATCATTTCAGCCTTATTTGTAAACTTTATTAAGTTACTGACTTCCTGCACCTTTGATAATTCTCCATTTAAAGCATGAATTAAAGCTTCTTTTTGCCCCCCCATATAATTATCTGCTTCCATTTGCAGTTCATTGTTTTCTCTGTTAAAAAGGGCAGGTTCTAGATAACCCTTTGCCATAAGCTTTACAAGCAGTTCTCTCTGTTCTGCATTTTTTTCAATTTGCTTCTCTAATTCCTGAATTCTTGAAAGGTTATCTGAGTTGCTCATTCCACGCAAAGCATCTAATAGTGGTTGTAGAATAAGTTTTCTACCGAAAATCAGCTTGTTAATCATAGTAACAAAGGCCGTCTTTATATCCTCATCTCGAATAAACTGCATGGAACATTCGGTTATCTGCTTTAAGTGTTTACTGCAACACCAGGCTACATATTTTCTTGTGCCGGATGAATGAATTCGTCTTTTAAAGGTGCTACCACATTCCGAGCAAATAATTTTTCCGGAGAAAGAATACCGGTTTTGGTACTTATCATTACGCTTTTCTATTCCCTTTTCTTTTGCCCTTTGATTTAAGGCAGCCTCTACTGCTTCAAACACTTCATGGCTGATAATTGCCTCATGGTGATTTTCTATTAAATATCTGTTTTTCTCACCATAATTGGTGCGCTTATTAAAACGGGAATCTGTATAGGTTTTTTTGCAGTATAACATCCCCGGTATATTTCTCATTTTTTTAGAATTCCTCGAATTGTTGTAGCAGTCCAACGACCACCTCTTTTGGAGGGGGGGATACCCTTCTGATTAAGATCATCTGCTATTTTCTGTGTACCCTTGCCTGATAATACTTCTGCGAAAATATACTTCACAATTTCTGCTTGCTCAGGGTTTACCACCATTTGACCATCAATGTTGTCATAGCCATATGGTGGGTAAGAAATCTTAAAAGTTCCGTTCTGAAATCTCCTTTGAATTGCCCACTTGTTATTTTCCGAAATGGAGATTGACTCACTTTCTGCAAGCCCACTTAATATAGAAAGCATCAGCTCACTTTCCATTGATTGGGTATTGATATTCTCTTTCTCAAAGTAGATATAAATCCCAAGGTCCAACAGTTTACGAACCATCTCCAAACAATCCGTAGTGTTTCTCGCAAACCTACTAATGGACTTTGTAATAATTAAGTCAATCTTCTTGTTTTCACAATCTGACAGCATTCTTAGAAGTTCCGTTCGGTTTTCTTTTTTTTGGTGCCACTAATTCCCTCATCATAATACAAGCCAACATACTCCCATTCTGGGTTTGCCTTTATGTAAGTCTCATAATGGGATTTTGTGCTTGTAGACTTACTAACTGTTCATCACTACCCGTAGAAACACGACAGTATGCGGCCACTCGTAGTTTAGGTTTGATAATCGATGCAACCTTATTTCCTTCTATTTTCGTTATCTTTTTCATCGCCTCACCTCCTTCTTGGTAGGTCACATATTACCTCTGAAGCCCTTATATATCAACGAATTCAGGGCATTATCTCTGCTAAAAAAGGAGAGAAAGTTTGGCGGTTGAGTACATCTATCTTGTTGAATTCTGCCTCCGTTATTAAACCTTTTTGAAGCATCTTTCTAAGTAATTTCTCTGCTTGAATATAATCAAACTCACGCTGTAGTTGCTCCTGTGACATTTTCTTTAATTCGATGCTTTTGTCTATAATCTCATCCGAGATCTTCATGACTTTTTTTATCCTCATTCTGATTCACTTAGAATCACCTCCTACCTAATAGCCGCGGGAACAGGTCGAAGTTGAGGATTTGTAATAATTAAATTAAATCAGAGCATAAAAAAAAGAGCCTGCAAGGGAATAACCCCCACAGGCTATATACATCTAATAGTTAATTTTTTTTAGGGAAACTCTGTGAAGCTAAAGCAAAAATGCTTTTTTTTACTCGCTCCCCCTTGATTAATCATACTTAATAAATGCATCCGTAAATCCTGCCTTTTTAGCTTTGGCAAGCTGTGCCTCAGCATTTTCTTTGACAGTGTATGCACCTATTTGTACACGGTAGTATTTCTTTTGCACTGGTTCTGCTGATTCTTCTTCGTTTAGAAGTTTCTTAACGTCTGCTCTAAAGGTATCCATGGTCTTGCCATGCTTGGGAAACCAGTGCATCACATCCGCATGGTTACTGGCTATACCCTGCTTATAACCTTCACTATGACAGAGGATATCCTTATCACTAAGTCCATAGAGTTTGCAAAGATATACACAAAGTTCCACTGCTTCCTTATAAACAGCAGAAAAATACGAGGCATCGGTTAGACCGTCCTCGCAAATTTCAAAACCTATATGCGTGTTATTCGCATCCCCCCCTCCAGCATGCCAACCACGATGATTCCAAGGCAATGTTTGGTATGTGGCAATGGAGCCATCTGCTAACTTACCAATAAAAGCATGGACACAAACTTGACGACCTCCGGGTTTATCCTGATTCCAATGATTGTTGTATTGGTTCTTTCCGAGCAAACCGTCATCTGGACCAACATATCTCTTCAACCACGGGTTGTTAGCCCCTGTTGAATGAACCATTATACCCTTCGGTTTTATTGTTTTGCCTGCTTTGTAGCAGGCATTATTCGTAAGTATTAGTTTGTATAATTTCATTATAATCACCTCAACATTTAATCATTTGGCTCAGGTGTAAGATGGACAGGGTACAGGTGATAGGTAAACTTTAAATCACAATAAGCATTTGATGATGTTCCATCACTTCCCATACAGATATACAGTCCATAACCGGCTGGAACTCTGGCCTGCCGCATTTGAATATGAATGTGCAAGGATTCTGCTGAAGTATTCGATCCGACAGGTGTACTCCGTTGAATTCTGGTGAACGTCTCCTCATCATTGGAAATATACAAGTCCAGTTCCTTTTCACTAGTATCCGATTGACGACAAAGAGTTATCAAATGGCAATCATAAGCCGTCGTATACAATTCTCCGCCCTGACCGCCAATAACCACACTATTAATAGGTAATATCGTGTGCAAAGGACCACGGACACTGTTTGCACCGCCTGAACCCGAGACATTACCCGACAAAATATATCTTGAATAGGCCGAACGGGTGAAGTCACTAATAATAGCCGTTGCTGTGGATGAGAGAGGTATTGAGGAAGTCACATTTTCTGCTCTTTCAAGTAGAAAAAGGTTCTCACCTGCCTCAACGGTAGTACTACCTATGGAAAACCTTTGACTTGTCCAGTAAGCTGTACAAATTGGATTTGGATTAGTCCCAATTCCATAGGCAATATTCATTTCGTCATCAATGCCCCCCCTTATAGCTCTAGCAAGTGTCTTAACTGTATTACGAAGGGTGTCTTGAATTAGAACCTGCACATTATTTGTAGCTGGACTGCCCAAAGCTGTAACGAAAGTATATGTTATCGTGCCAATTACTACATTGTTTCCATTTGCTATATTGCTAAATGTGATGGCTGCCCTCCGGCTAATCATATCCGGTGCACTAGCTGTTTCTATTGGATGTAAATGGTTGAGTAGAATACCTGTCCGCCTAATAGATTTTCGCGGGTATCCTCAACCAAATTGTGTGTTGTATTTAGCAAATCATAGTTGTTGTTTAATAGATTGTAAGTGAGGTTGAGCAGATTATTTATTTCATCAATATCCAGTTCAGCTAAAGCTGAAAGCACTTTATTTAACCATTCCTGTGCAGGAAGTTCTGGTGGTTCAACAATTCCATCCACAAGAGCATCCTCCACTATGGTTAGTATTCTTGCACTCTTTCCAACCACATCACCATAAGTAACCCTTATTTCAAGCCGACCAACACCAACAAATGATGTGTCCGTTGCATTGGGCTGCCATGTAAGGACACCATCAGCGTAGTTCGTGACTACCGGATATGCAACCCCATCAGCCTTTTGTAAATCGCATTTAAGGAGGCACTTGGGTAGTTATTTTCCAGTAGGCTTGATACATCAAACTCAATATTTCGGTAATTGTGTTCACCGCGTCGACCAATGAATACCGTTACCGCTTTTGTTAAGTCAATCATATTTCATCACCTGGCTTAGGAGGTTCCTCATCACGACCATGTAGTTGCTTAAGAACCGCCTTTAGTTTTTCTGGGATGGGTAGCCCAATATGACCTGCATTCTCCAAAATGGATACACCCTCGTTACTTAGATAGAAAAAGATTATCGCTGTTCGCAAAGCGCTGCCATCATATCCTGCACTCCCCCCCAAAATTTGTGTATCAAGAATATGAGCGATACCTACCATTACAAAGATGAGCACCTTTTTGAAAATTCCCTTGGCACCAATTTCGCTGGACAGCTTTTTATCTGTAATCGCACAAAGGACACCTGTCAGATAATCAATAGCTACAAAAGTGACCAGTGTATATAGAAATCCGTCAAACCCACCGAGAAACCATCCAAGAAAAGCACCAACAGCCGCAAAAGCTAACTGTATCCAATTCCAAATCTCTTTCACTGTAAACACCTCCATTACATTAATTTGTGTATTTAAAAAAGCACCCCTGTAAAATACAAGAGTGCTGTTGCCGTATCACGCACCTTACAGCATCAGTATAAGATCGTGGATTTGTTGCATCACATCCGCCTTTGGACGCCCTGATCCAATAGGAAGCCATGTCACAGGTGGTATATCAAATGCTGCAGAAGAGTCAAAACCATTAACCACTGTAATGATAGTATCAATAGCCTTTCGGATTTCAGTAATGTGAAATGGCCATTTTTTTAACTGTTGTTCTTCCCGCAATAATCTCTTCACTCCAAATTACAGGGGATAAGTTGTAATAACTTAGCACTATATTTAAAGCGGTTCGAAGCGTCTGAATATGTGCTGCCTTTACGACAGTCTCATTTGCAGTAATCGTTTCAAAAGGTGGCGGTAATATAGTAAATGTCCTGACAACTTCTGTGCTTGCCGACTCAATATCACTATCAAGACAGCGGAAGGTTACAGTATGGTTTCCTACTGCAAGCGGTTCCGCTTGGTACACCGTACTAACACCATTTCCCAGATAGCCACTCGTAGAAAATCTCTCAGGATTATCCACACTATTAACCCACTCACCTGAATCAATCTTTATTTCCACAATCTGTGTCTGACCGTCTGGTTCAGTGCCTGTAGTAATCATAAAGCGTGGTGTAGTGTTATAAGTAGACTTTCCGGTCATAGGACTGACGATGATCGGAGCAGCAGGCGGACTGTTTTTCTTTACCGTGTTACTAACCACATGGCTTGAAACTGCATCAAGTGTATCTGTTACGCTTATTCGATAGCGGGTATACATTCCAGGTACCGGGGGGGAAGCATTTACCTGATGGGTACCTGAAGTAGCACTTGAAATAATAGTAGTCAATGCTTCGTATACCGACCAATTTATACCGTCTGCTGATGTAGCTTGTTGAATAACATATTGCTTGATAGCACTGGTTCCCGGTATTGTTCCGCTCCACATAAGAGTTACTGTATTCGTCTCATATATTGAAGGAGTTGCAGTAAAAGAAGTAGGCGGAATGGGCAGTGTATTTCTGCGGACAGTGTTGCTAGATATAGTCCAGTCAGAATAAAAACTCTCTCCAGCCGTGCCACGTGTCCTAACTCTAAACCTACGGTAATAACCGCGAGTTGTCGGTGGGACAACAACTACGCTGCCAATTGTTGTTGAGGTAACCACTATTGTTAATGCTGTCCATGCTCCCCCCCATGTGCTGTTATCTGCCGAGTCACTATATTGAATTTCATAGGATGTGATGGTGTTGCCTGCTCCACTGGATGCACCACTCCATGAAAGAGTAACATTTCCTTCAGCTAAAGTTGAACTTACCGAGCAAGCAGTCGGTGCTCCACAAGCCGTGATATCACAGTAGATGCTATTACTGATTTTTCCGAGGAGTAGACATCGAGATTATCTATCGTCCATACACCAAATTGAGTATATGTTCCTGGAACTCGTGACACGTTAGGGTTATAACTACCTCCACTAGCCGATAGGGCCAATATGGTTAGAACATTCCATGAACTCCATGTGCTGTTATCCGTAGATGTTCGACTAGCAATCTGGTATCCCTTGATTGCACTCGTACTTCCAGAAGCACCGCTCCAAGTAAGCGTGATTGTTTCATCACTATAATTGATTGGAGTAGCAGTCACTGTAGTTGGTGGGCTAGGAACTGTGTTTCTGCGAACAGAGTTCGACGATACCCTCCAGCCTGAATAATAACTTGCTCCTGCTGTCCCCCCCGAGTTCGCACCCGAAACCTACGATAATTACCCCCCCGTGTTGATGGTGGTGCAACTGACAAGCTGCCACTAGTGGCCGTGGTGGTTACTGTAGTTAGTGCTGTCCACGATCCCCCCCAATTCAAATTGTCAGCAGAATCACTATACTGTATCTCGTAGGAGGAGATGGCATTATTTGTACCACCGGAAGCACCACTCCATGATAATGTAACATTGTCCTCCGAGAGGGTTGCACTCAATGAACAGGATGTCGGAGCACTACAAGCTGTGGTTCTTATTGCCCAGTTAATGGTTAACACTATCTGGCTTAAATCATCTCTGGCTCGAAATCCCATATAGTTTAGTGTGCTGGAGCCAGCATCCATGAATAAACAATTACTAGCTCCACTACCGATGGAATCAATAAGTGCGGTGGAAATTGCGATATCCTTTGTACCCTGTCCGGCAGAAACAGTATAGCTATATCCAGAAGTAACTTTCGTAGGTCTACTCCCGGATATGCTGGTACCCGAACTAGGAGATGGCAAACCATATGCATTTCCAGCATATAGTGTTATCGTTCTAGCGGAACCCCCCCAATCACCTGCAGCTATCCTAACAAGACGAATACTGGCAGAGGTAGGATAATAGTTCGCATAGGTATTTCGAATACTTGTAAGGTCAAATAACATGGCACCAACATTCTCATAATTATTGGCTGGGGCATAAACCCCCCCTTGTCGAACGTAGTCGGTTACACCCGCAATCCAACTACCATTACGCCATGTACAAGCATTTATCGCTTGATAGGTTGCCATAGAAATTCACCTCACTCGTAAACCGCCGATACCAATGAGTTCACCAACCCACAAAGGCTGGTATTTAATCTGGTATCAGTAATGTTATTTGCTGCAATTGATGTAGCCGCAGCAGGTACAAGAACGTCTGCAATACCGAGTTCATATACATCGCTGGTTCTTGTTAAGTCTGGAGCCACTGGTGTAGCAGCTGGAGTCCCTGTAACAACTGCAAGCTGAATATTCCTGCTGATTTGGCTTAAGCGAACAACAATCCGGTCAATGCGTGGATTGCTACCGTGCGCTGTAGTGAGAGGCATATTTAACGCATCTGTATTCTCATATCTATATCCATTAATCCACGCACTTCCAGCCGCCACGCTTACTGCCAATCCCATCCCTGGTGATACCTGCAGATTTGTAGCTGTTTTATAAAATATCCCGTTTGAAACAAGACTTCCAAAGTATGCTGCAAAATCCGTGGCATCATAGACTCTATCTCCATCGGATGAATTAAAAAATCCGCTTTTCTCCATACAAAAATTCCTCCTTCCTAGATGGTTTTCGTATACTCGATAACCACGTAGCCCGTATAATCTGTCCGGTCAATACCAGGTTCAACAACGACATTTGTTTTATCCACATAAAGACCGATTTGTGAAGCGAAGTTGTTATACCGTGCAAGCGGTAGTGGCAAGAAGTTGGTGCCATTTGTTGCAAAGCCAGATAAACTAACAACTGTACTTAGGTTTGCAATACCATGGGCTACGCTCCCAGGAGTAGCATTGGGAAGGGAGCCGAGGTTTACAACTTTTCGATATATTGGCTTACCATCTATCCATAGACGCCCTGTGTTTTGTTCTGTCATAGAGTAATCAGTAAACGCAGAGGAGATTTTAGTTGCTGTAATCGTTCGTTCTGCAATCTTGGCACCAGTGACCGCTCCATTTGTAATCCGTGCTGTAGTTATTGGATCGTTATTAATATTTAACCAGTTCGCTTCACCAGACGGATTGTTAAACACAAAACAGATATCACATAAAACGTCATTGTATTGCGTGATATAAAAATCCCATTGCCCGTTGATATCCGTTTCCCGTGTTATCCCGCTATGCTTTACCAAAAGACATGCCCGTCATCGCTTGGCTGATCACTGAATTTGTTGCCGCTCCACGAGGTGAAGTAAAAGGCATCTCCAGGACTCATATGGTGCAGGGCATACTGGCCGATCGATATAGTTCCTTCTCCAACAATTACCTCAAGTGAGGGCAGTTTCCCAAACAGATTGTTGATACTATCGGTAACAGTATCTCCTTGGATATTGGGGTCAAGGTCATGAATATCTCCAAGTGTTTCTGACACATTGCCTAACGCTTCTGCAATATCAGAGATGCCAGTTGGGGGGGCAGATAATGCAGTTTTAATCTCACTCATATCAGAGCGAATTTTTGAGCTATTGTTAGCTCGCTCTTTCCGAATACTACACTGATGCTTTGACCGTCCGCGTCATATGTCTCCTCCACTTCAGCGATTCGTGTTGTCATAGATACACCCCCCCATGCTTTGGAAATAACCTTAACAACCTGCCCAAGGTCAAAGTCTACCTTATAAGTCAGGTTGCCATGTGGGTTAACTGATGTATCAAATGAATAACGTATTACTTGCTCATTTAGCTTACTCTGCCCACGAAAAATCAGCGTATTGATATAGTCCACTCCAAAATCTTCTGCCCGTAGGTCTTTAGCATCCACAAAAATCTCATGTCGTGTTTCTCCAGATCCACTTGTAATTGCTACAAATGTCCGCTCTGCACCTTCACCCTCTCCACCTATAAGAGCAGTGTTAGCAAAATCTGCTGCACTTACTGTATAAACCTGCTCAGTTAGGTTCTCATACTCCTTAGAGAACACTGCCTGTGATTCAGTCCCCCCCTTATACAGCATTATTGTAAAAATCCCTGTTTCAGGAGTAAAAATAGTCTTGATACCAACCTCCGAAACTTCACATAGTTCCGTCACTGCGTCCATCAAGTTGCGGTACGAAATCTGGGTGCTAATGGGTATATCCAGACTTGGGGATGAAAAGGATATACCGCTGATCTTTCTTGCTACATCAGAAGGATTGATAAGATTATTTTCTATAAGTTGCTCCACACAATCAGAAATGTCACCGGACAATTTCTCCGTTTGCCATACAATGCGTCTAGCAAGAAAGGACGTGGCAAAGCGACCACTTACTGTAATAAATTCCTGATCCGTCTGAGACAAGGAAAGATGCTCAATAATCCCAGCTTCTTCATCATCGTTCTTCCAAATGATATTTCCTTCTTTTAGAAGTTCGGCATTCTCTTGTGTGGCGATGGCTTTTAGTTCAAATGAACCACACTGAGAATAACGCCGTGTCCATCGAAGATATTCGAAAGATTCCACGATGCCCACAAGCTCCCGGTTTGTATTAAAGATATATAGTTCCATACTCACACCCCCCCAGAAATTGTGGACGAAAGTAAATACTGACCTCCAACAGTTCCATATTAACTGAAGCGTCATAGCGCAGTGTGTTAGTACCTGCAGCAAGCTGGAAAAACGTTGAATTGGTGTCCAATAGTGAAAAAAAACATTTGTAACCGTTGACCCTACAACCTGGACCACACGCTTACCAGCGAAATGGGTATACACACGAAGTTCATCACCAGCACTCATTGTAGTGAGAAGCCGGATATATTCTCCCGTGTCTATGTTTAGTAGTTCAGGGTTGGTAACCGTACCCAGTGCTCGAAATACGATTTCGCATCCACAAGATACATCACCAATGTTTTCTACTGTGATGATTTGGTTCGGCTGACGCATTCCAAACTCCATACCACTTACTGGTATCTCCAGTTCAAACTCAAATAGAGGTATCCATGATGCCAGTTCCTCTCTCACCTCATCTAATGTTTCGAAGAAAGGGGGGGATGGACATAGTAAACTTACAAAGAAGTTTGGTATGCGTTGTCTAGTAGAAACAGTAAATCCTGCTTCCTCTACCACACAAGCAATTTGCCGTCCACGATATAAAAGAGTTCCTCGCATTTTTGGAGTAAATATCTTAAGAAATCTCTGTCTCCGTACATAAGCCTCGTCAAGAGAATCCGCTACGACCGTACCTTCTAGCGTGATATTACGCATATCCAGTGTGGAGGAAATATAAAAAGCACCGTCTTGATCCGGTGCCTTAAATGTATTAACGGTCTGGCGTATGTTGCCTGTTCCGTCTATCTTGGTAAGAAAATACGGGCGGCTTTGTTTTAGGGTGATACTCTCACCGCTTGAGTTAATATAAGTAAGTTCCACTGCCAACCCTCCTTTAATATTCTAATGCCAGTTTGCGAGACAGATTTTTGAATTCCCTGGCTAATTCTTTTTCAGATAGAGGCTTTGGTGACACAACAGAGATATTTTGAGTGATACTTGTACCATTGGTATTCCCTTGCCCAGATAAACCTCTGTAATTAAAATCAAAACTAGTTGGTACAGCATTTTGCATATCCCTTGAAACTGCTGTCATTGCATCCTCAAACCTACACCGATCCCTTCACCCATATTGTGGCCAATTCCAGCAAATAGCTTTGAAGGTGAACTGATGCCGAAGAAATTCTTAATCTTTGATACAACATTGCCGAAAAATCCAGAGATTTTACTCCATAGCCATGCACCTGCATCTGAAATACCTTGCCACAGACCTTTGATTAAGTTTCCACCTACTTTAGCCATCTGGCTTATATAACTTGTAAAAGCATTGACCAATCCTGAGATAATCTGAGGTACAGCCTTGACGATCTCTACGATTATCCTTGGAAGATTCGCAATTAATGCCACAAACAGCTGAACACCGGCCAAGATGATCTTGTCGATGTTACCTACAATAGCGTTTACCAAGGATGTTATTATTTTCGGAATAGCCCCCCCAACCACAGTAGTGATAATTTGCGGGAGTGCCTGTATGAGTGATATTAATAGACGTATGCCCGCATCTATAATCAATGGAATTGACCCAATAACAGCACTGATAATACTATCGATAATCTGCGGGATTGCTTCCACGATTGCAGTGATGATAGTAGGCAGTGCTGTAACCAGTGAAGTCAATAATTGAATACCTGCATCAATAATCTGTGGAATGGACTCCACTATAAAATCCACTATTGCTTTTATGATGACAGGTAAGGCAGATGTTAGTTGAGGTATTGCATCTACCAATCCCTGTGCTAATCCTATTATCAACTGCAAAGCGGCATCCAAAATAAGTGGTAGGTTGTCCATTAATCCTTGAACAATCTGCGTGACCGCCGAAACTGCTGCGGGTATGAGTTGTGGTAGAGCCATGCCAATACCCTCCACAAGTGCGGTTACCAGTTCTATTGCTGCATTTATGAGCAGTGGAAGATTATCAATCAACGCACCGACAATCGTCATTACTGCATCTACTGCCGCTGGAATCAGTTCAGGCAATAAGTTCAAGAGTGTCTCCAACACCTGCGTGAACAGGCTCGTGACAGTTTCCAATAACATCGGAAGCAGGTCACCTATTGCTGCTAAAATCGCATCGAACGCAGGCGGGAGTGCGGTTACGATGTTTTCTAAAACAGGCACGATATTTTTAACGACTGCACGGAATGCATCCACAAGATTTTCCGTCAAATTTGTCATGTCTGCATTAGCGTTACCGAGTCCTGCTGTAAAAGAGCCAAGTGCAGCTTGTAATAACCCAATAGAACCAGAAATGGTCTCAGTTGACTCTCTCGCAAAGTTTCCGGCATACTGCTGTGTGTTTTCAAAACATCTGCATTGCGACTTCCGCTTTTTCCGCTTGTGTAGCGGTATTCCAAGTGAAATCTAGTCCCTTAGCAAGAGCATAAGCTTCGATGTTTGTAGCATTCATGGCAACACCTAAGTTATCCATCATGGTAAAGTTGCCTTTTGCCGCTCCCGTAACCGCTTCCATGGCAGCGGACATATCTATACCCATAACGGATGCCATATCTGCTGCACGTTGCATCGCTTTTTCTGTCAATTCAAGACTTTTTCGCTGTTCAATGCCAGAGCCTTGGAACAATGCACCCATTTTATTAGCCGTTGCCAGATACTCACTTTGGGAAATTCCGAGATTTCTATAGGCTTCTTCACCGGTCTTTTGAATTGAAGCAGCATACGCTCCAAAGACTGCTTCTGAGCCACCTAGGTTTTGCTCCAATTCCCCAAACTGGGTAACTACCTCTTTACCCAATTTTATAGCAGCAGCTCCAGCAGCAACTGCAACTGTGCCCATAGCCACACCGATGCCCTTGAGTATACCACCAAGCTTTTCAAATTTACCTCCAGAATCTTCCGCACTTTTGCCTGAGTTGTCCAACTCTTCACCGAGATTATCTGCTTCAACCGCAGACTGCTGAAGTTCGCGCTCCATATTATTGAGTTCTGCCTGGGCTCTGTTCAGCTGAATCTGCCAATTTTGAGTGCGGCGGTCATTTTCACCGAAAGAGGAGGTGGCATTATCAAGAGCGGCCTTAAGGGTTGAAATCTTTTCTTTCTGTGCGTCGATTTCTTTATTCAAAACCGCATTACGAGCAGTGACCGACTGGATGGATTTATCGTTTTTATCAAACTGACTGGTCACAAGTGCCATTTCACTACCCAGCACCTTAAAGGACTGATTGATATCTCGTAGGGCGTTCTTAAACTCACGCTCGCCCTCGACGCCTATTTTCAATCCAAAATTGTCCGCCATACCTTCACCTCCTCCTATATGCCTGGTGGGATAATATCATCAATCGTTCGAGTTTTCTTCGGCTTTTCGATCCCATGCCATTGCTTGTGGCAAGCCCATAAATCAAAAAAACAGTCCAATTGGCATAAGCCAGAATTCCTCTGCGTCCATGCCCATCTGAACTGTTCCATAATAATAAAGTCGGGTAAAGACTTCAGCGTCCGTTACCCGACTTCCATGTTTTTGGAGTTTCTTCCTCACTTTCCACGTTGCGCTTTGCACCTTTGAACATTGCTTCGGTGATTGCACTTTTATATTCCGCCAAATCAAGTGGTGAGGTAAGAAGCTCCACTTCTTCCTCTG